>JADMIO012752870.1_pt1 | contig 35015 bp, 31 predicted proteins | sample 8958161 | NCBI WGS metagenome assembly JADMIO01 (sample SAMN16585339, study PRJNA669376) | soil metagenome | isolation source: Crop rotation soil | place: USA: Cullars Rotation, Alabama | collected 2011
CGCGCCCGGCACCGCAGCGGGGTGGCCACCCGCACGGGCACGACGGCAGCGATGGCTGGAGGCGCCGGACCCGGTCGACGCGGCGAGCAGCGATCTCGCCGACCAGGCGAGAGAGGCCGCAGCGCTGCTGCGCCGGGTGCGCGAGCACCGCCGGTCTCTGTAGGAAGCGTCCAGCCGGCTGCGCCGGGCGGGCGGGTGGTCAGCCGAGGCTGCCGATCGCCTGCCGGACGGCGCCGTGGAACGTCGGGTAGGCGAAGATCATCGACTTGAGGTCGCGGACAGGGACGCGCCCGTGGATCGCGGTGGTGAGCATGGAGAGCACCTCGCCGCCCATCGGCCCGACCGATGTGGCGCCGACCAGCTCGCCGTCCGCGGCGACGAGCTTGACGAACCCCTCGTTGCCGACGTGGTGGATCCAGCCGCGAGTGGAGTCCGCGAGCTGGACCATCCCGGTGCTGGCATCGAGACCGGCGTCCCTGGCCTGCTTCTCGGTCATCCCCACCGCACCGACCTCCGGGTCGGTGAAGGTCACGCGGGGGACCGCCCGGTAGTCCGCGCCGGGTCCGGCCCTGTCGAGGACCGCGTCGACGACGATGCCGGACTGGTACATCGAGACGTGTGTGAAGGCTCCTTTGCCGGTGATGTCCCCGACCGCGTACAGCCAGTCCACCGGCCGGCCCGCGGCTACGACACGCAGCTGCTGGTCGGTCTCGACCGCCTTCGCATCCGGGTCGAGGCCGACCGCGTCGAGCCCGATGTCGCTGATGTTCGGCGTGCGCCCGGTGCTCACCAGGAGCTTGTCGGCCGTCAAGTACTCCCCGGCGACACGCACTGTGAACTGCCCGTCGGCGTGGCCGACCGAGTCGACCTGGTCGCCGGTCATGACCCGGATCCCTTCCCGCGCGAAGACAGAGCTGACGAGGTCGCTGGCCTCCGGCTCCTCGTTGAGCAGGATCCGGTCAGCCCCCTCCACGACCGTCACCCGGACACCGAACCTCGTCAGGGCCTGGGCGAACTCGCAACCGATCGCACCTCCGCCGATGACGACCAGCGAGCCGGGCAGCTCTGTCATCCGGACGACGTCGCGGTTGGTCCAGTACGGCGTCTCCGCAAGCCCGTCGACCGGAGGGACCATCGGATCGGTCCCGGTGTTGACCACGACTCCCCGACGCGCTGTGAAGGTCTGCCCTTCCACCTCGACGGTGCGCTCGCCCGTCAGCCGCCCTCGTCCGCGCACCACACGGGCGCCGTGGTCCTCGAGCCTGGTGACCGCCGCCGTGTCGTCCCAGTCGTCGGTGGCCTCGTCACGGATCCGGTCGGCGACCGGCGTCCAGGCTGCCGTCGTGGTGCTCTCCCCCGCCAGCGCGGGGACGCGACGCGACTCCGCGAGCGCGTGCGCTGCCCGGATCATCATCTTGCTCGGGATGCAGCCGAAGTAGGGACACTCGCCGCCCACGAGCCCCTTGTCGACCGCCACCACGTCGAGGCCCGCCCCGGCCAGCTTGTTGGCGGCCGCCTCCCCGCCCGGCCCGAGACCGATCACCACCACGTCGACTTCCGTCACGGGACCATCCTTCCCACACCACCCGGAACGCAACGAAGTGTGCAGCTCAGGCCGACAGTGCCGCCTTGTTGCGCACGACGTTGCCCAGGACACCGTTGACGAAGGTCGGCGACTCGTCGGTGGAGAGCTCACGCGCGAGCGCGATGGCCTCGCTGACCGCGACGGCGTCGGGCACGTCGTCGACGTACAACACCTCGTATAGACCGATGCGCAGGATGTTGCGGTCGACCGACGGCATGCGCTCCAGCGTCCAGCCCTCGGAGTACGACGTGAGCAGACCGTCGATGCGCGAGCGGTTCTCGGTGACCCCACGGACGAGACGGACCGTGTAGTCGTTGACGGGTAGGTGACCGGTGGCCTCGGCGGAGGCTTGCCGCTCCGCGAGCGTGGCGTCCAGGGCGAGCCCGCGCAGCTCGCTCTCGTAGAGGATGTCGAGCGCCCTCTTGCGCGCCTTGGACCGCGCCGGCATGGCCGACCCTCAGCTCGTGACGCGGCCGAGGTAGCTGCCGTCGCGGGTGTCCACCTTGACCTTCTCGCCCGTGGTGATGAAGAGCGGCACCTGGACCTCGTGGCCGGTCTCGAGCCGCGCGGGCTTGGTGCCGCCGGTGGAGCGGTCACCCTGCAGTCCCGGCTCGGTGTACTCAACGAGCAGCTCGACCGAGGCCGGGAGCTCGACGTAGAGCACCCGGCCGTCGTTGGTGGCGACGATCGCCTCCTGGTTCTCGAGCAGGTAGTTCTTGGACTCCCCCACGATGTCCGGCTCGACCTCGATCTGGTCGTAGGTGCCGGTGTCCATGAAGACGTAGTGCGTGCCGTCGTTGTAGAGGTACTGCATCGTCCTCTTGTCGACCTTCGCCACGTCGACCTTGACATCGGCGTTGAACGTCTTGTCGACGACCTTGCCGGACTCGACACTCTTGAGCTTGGTGCGCACGACCGCGCCGCCCTTGCCGGGCTTGTGGTGCTGGAACCAGACCACCGACCACAGCTGGCCGTCGAGGTTCAGGACCATGCCGTTCTTGAGGTCGTTGGTGGTTGCCACGGCGGAGGAGTCTACGTCGAGCGGACGGCCAGCATCCGGCGGACCTCGTCGGACTTCTCCGCGAGCGTCTTGCGGACGACAGGCGCCGCCGACGATGCCGCCTCCGCGGCCCGGTCCAGGTAGTCGGTGCCGATGCCGAAGAGCGGAAAGAGTCGGTTCGTGTAGACCATCGCGGGGATCATGCCGCCCTCGTGCAGCCGGGGCAACAACTCGAGATAGTGCTCCGCGTACGCCGCGGTGACCCGCTGCTGACCGGGACGCCAGAAGGACGTGGCCACGAGGCCGAAGGCTCCGATCGGCACCTTGCGGCCGACCACCGCGGTCTCCCAGAACTCCCGCTTCGCCTCCTCGGTCGGAGCCGCGACGCGCACGGTCAGGCCGCGCACCCAGGCATCGGGGTCAGGGTCCTCGTCGAGCAGCCGCTCGACCGCGGACTCGTCGAGCGAGCCGAGCTCGGCCTTGCGCACCAGCGCGCGCCAGCGCAGGTCGACGTCGTCGCCGGCCGCCTCCTCGAGCCAGGAGACCGCGTCCAGGTCGGACGCGGTCCGGGCGAGGCCCCGCAGCGCCACCCGGCGGTGCACGGAGCTCTCGGCAAGGTGTCGGCAGGTCTCGGCGACCAGGGCCAGGAGCCGGGGCCGCTCGGTGTCGGACGACCACTGCTCGGCGAAGTCCGTGGCCTGGCGCAGGTAGGGCTCGACGACGGTGTCGGCGGTCTCCACGCGAAGCACCTCGGTCAGGCACTGCACGGCGTCACCGGCGGTGATCTCGGCGTGCATCAGCATGTCCACCACGGTCGCGATCGCGACGCCGCGCGAGATCGCCGTGGGTAGCTCCGCCGCGCTGACCAGGAATGCGTCCCTGGAGGCAGGTTCAGGTCGCGACGTAGCGAAAGTGAGGTCATCGTCGTTGACCAGTAACAGGTCGGCGTCGAGCGGTACATTCACGGGGGTCCACTCGGCGTCGACCGTGACCTGCTCGAAGGCGATCCGCTCGAGTCCCTCCGATGTCCGGTTGTAGGCACCGATCCCGAGGACCTGAGGACGGGGAGCACCTCCGGACGCTCCGCGACCGCCCAGCACCAGGTCCTTCCCGTCCCGTTCCAGCACGAACCGGTCCGGACCAGCCGTCTCGAGCCACGCATGCTCCCACGCCCCCAGGTCGATGCCGCTCGCCTGCGACTGCGCCGCGACGAGGTCGGCGAGCGTCGTGTTGCCCCATGCGTGCTCGGCGAAGTAGGCCTGCATCCCGCGTCGGAAGGCCTCCTCGCCGACGTACGTCATCAGCTGCCCCAGCACCGAGGCGCCCTTGGGATAGGTGATCGCGTCGAAGATCGAGGCGGCTTCGTCGACGTCGTGGACGGGCACCCGGATCGGGTGCGAGATCGGTCCCTGGTCGGCGAGGTAGGCCTCGAGCTTGTCGGCCGCCAGGTGCGTCGCCCAGGCGTCGGTGTAGCGGGTGGCGCGCTCCGCTGCCCAGTTGCAGGCGAACTCCGCGAAGGCTTCGTTGAGCCAGAGGTCGTCCCACCAGCGCATCGTCACGATGTTGCCGAACCACATGTGCGCCATCTCGTGCAACAGCACCTTCGCGAGCAGCTCGAGCTCGGCGGGCGTAGGAGTCGTCCGGCGCAGGAACGAGTCGGCCCACGACACGCACCCGTAGTTCTCCATCGCGCCACCGAACTCAGGCAGGAAGACCTGGTCGTACTTCTCCTCGGGGAACGGCATGGCGAACACGTCGCCGAAGAACCCCAGCCCCTGTGCGGTGACGGTGAAGATCTCCTCGGCGTCGCGCTCGAGGATGGACTGCAGCGACCGCCGGGCGAGGATGCCGAGGTCGAAGCCCCCGACCTGGCGGCGGATCTCGCAGAAGGGCCCGGCCAGCACGACCGGGTTGTACGACGACAGCGGCGGAGTCGGCGCGAAGACCCACCGCCGAGTCTCACCCAGGTCGTCAGCCGAGGTGTGCGCCATGTTGCTGACGACGCGCCAGCCCACCGGCGCCGTCACGCTGAACGCCCAGGTGGCCTTGAGGTCGGGTTGGTCGAAGCAGGCCCACGCATGCTTCGCCTCGTCCGGCTCGAACGAGGTCCACAGGTAGACCTCGCCGTCGGCCGGGTCGACCGCCCGGTGGACGCCTTCGCCGTCAGCGAGGTTGGTCTGCACCGAGGTGACGACGAGGGTGTTGCGCTCGGCCAGGTCGGGCAGCGCGATGCGTCCCTGCTGCGGCGACTCGAGGGGTACGCCGTTGAGCGTCGCCGACTCGACCTCGGCAGCGCACTCGACGAAGCTCGACGCGCCCGGCTCGCGGCAGGTGAACAGCACCGTCGAGGTGGCCCGGAACTCCGGTCCGGCCATCAGGGCGGTGAGGTCGACGTCGATGTCGTAGGCCTGCACCGAGAGCAGGGCGGACCGCTCCGCGGCCTCGCTCTGGGTCAGGCTGAGCATGTGGTGGGGCATGGTCTGCACCGGGCCACCCTAGGCTGACGCGGTGAGCTGGTTCGAGTCCCCGAAGGATGCCGCCACCCAGCTGTCCGGTGTGGGCTACCTGACCGACGCCTCGACGGCCACCACCACGTACCTCGCCGGCACCCTCGAGAAGCCACTCCTGGTCGAAGGACCGGCCGGTGTGGGCAAGACCGAGCTCGCCAAGGCAGTGTCACGGGCCACCGGCGCACAGCTGGTCCGGCTGCAGTGCTACGAGGGCCTCGACGAGGCGCGGGCGCTGTACGAGTGGAACTACCGCAAGCAGCTGCTGCGGATCCAGGCGACCGGCCCCGAGGCGTCGTGGGACAGCGTCCACGACGACATCTTCACCGACGAGTTCCTGCTCACCCGGCCACTGCTCACCGCCATCCGGCGGAAGGAGCCGACGGTGCTGCTGGTCGACGAGGTGGACAAGACCGACGTGGAGGTCGAGGGGCTGCTGCTCGAGGTGCTCTCGGACTTCCAGGTCACCATCCCCGAGCTCGGCACGGTGGCCGCCGTGCGCCGGCCCTTCGTGGTGCTGACCTCCAACGCGACGCGCGAGCTCTCCGAGGCGCTGAAGCGGCGCTGTCTCTTCCTGCACCTCGACTACCCCGACGCGGTGCGCGAGAAGGAGATCGTGCTCTCGCAGGTGCCCGGGGTGGCGGACCGGCTGGCCGCCCGCCTGGTCGACACGGTGGGGCAGCTGCGCGAGCTCGAGCTCAAGAAGGCGCCGTCGATCGCCGAGTCCGTCGACTGGGCACGCACGCTGGTGGCGTTGGAGGTCGACGACCTCGACGAGTCCGCGGTGACCTCGACTCTCGGGGTGGTGCTCAAGCACGCGTCGGACCAGGAGAAGGCGCTCGGCGCACTGCGCGGGCACGGGCGCTGAAGCAGTGACGCTGCTCGACCGGCACATCGGCTTCGTGGAGGCGCTGCGTCAGGCCGGCCTGCCGGTCTCGTTGTCGGAGGACCTCGACTCGGTCCGGGCTCTCACGACGCTGGGGCTGGCCGACCGGGATGCGGTGCGCGCCGGCCTCGCGGCTTCGCTCGTCAAGCGGGAGACGCACCGGCCGACCTTCGACGCTGTCTTCGACCTCTACTACCCCGCACTCCTCGGTCGCGGGGCCGCCGAAGCCGCCGGCGTGGCGGATCCGGCGGACGGCGAGTCGGCGCGAACGCACGCGGAAACAGGGTCGAGTCGGCGCGAGCGCACGTCGGGCGGCGACGTGGCGGCCGAGCTGCGCGAGCTGATGACCGCGGCAATGCTCAGCGAGGACCAGCAGGCCCTGCAGGAACTTGTCGTGCAGGGCGTCACCGAGCTCGGCGAGATGCGCGGCCGGCCGGTGGGCATGGCGTCGTGGTCGTCGTACAACACGCTGCAGAAGCTCAATGCGGACACGCTCGTCCTGCGACTCGCGCGAGCCCTGATGGAGGGCGACGAGGACCGGGCATCGCGATCGCAGGACGTGGCGATGCTCACCGCGACGCACCGCGTCGACGACCTGCGCCGCCGGGTCGAGTCGGAGGTGCGCCGGCGGATCGCCGAGGAGAAGACACCGGAGTACGTCGCCCGCACGACGCTGCGCCCGAGCATCGACCAGATCGCGTTCACCAACGCCCGGCGCAGCGACATCGACGAGATGCGTCGTCAGATCTACCCACTGGCGCGGCGGCTGGCATCGCGGCTGGCGCGCGAGCAGCACGCGCGGCGCGGCGGTCCCCTGGACTTCCGGCGGACGATCCGCGCGTCGATGTCGACCGGCGGTGTGCCGGTCACGACGCGACACCGCCCGAAGCGCCCCCATCGCACCGAGCTCGCGGTGCTGTGCGACGTGAGCGGCTCGGTGGCGAACTTCGCCTCGTTCACGTTGCTGCTCGTCTACGCGCTGCGCGAGCAGTTCACGAAGGTCCGCGCCTTCACTTTCGTCGACGACGTGCACGAGGTCACCGGGGAGTTCCGGCCGGGAGCAGACCCCGAGGTGACACTCAACCGGCTGGCCGACAGCGCGCGGGCCGCCTCTCGATGGGGACGCACCGACTGCGGCCGCGCGCTGGCGCAGTTCCAGGAGCGGCACGCTGACGCGGTCGGTCCGAAGACCAGCCTGCTGGTCCTCGGCGACGCGCGTTCGAACTACACCGACCCGCGCATCGATGTGCTGCGCGAGCTTGTCGACGCCAGCCGGCACGCCTGGTGGCTGAACCCGGAGCACCGGCGGCAGTGGGACACCGGCGACTCCGCGGCGCGGGAGTACGCCGAGGTCATGCCGATGGTCGAGTGCCGCAACCTGGTGCAGCTCACGGAGTTCGTGCACGACATCGTGTGAGGCGTGCGTTCGCGCCGACTCGGCGAGGTTTTAGGTGTGCGTTCGCGCCGACTCGGCGAGGTTGGCGGCGAGCAGGGCGGCAACGGTCAGCAGGCCGGCGACGGTGAGCAGCGCCTTGAGGACCGACGCCTCGTCGGCGAGGAACCCGATCAGGGGCGGGCCGGCAAGGAAGGCGCAGTACCCGATCGACGCCACGACGCTGACCCGCCCTGCTGCCCGGTCGGGCTCGTCGGCGGCGGCGGTCATGCCGAGCGGGAAGCCGAGTGACGTGCCCGCACCCCAGAGCACCACCCCGACGAAGGCGAGGGCGGTCCAGGGTGCGAAGACGAAGACCAGCAGCCCGGCGACCGCGACGCCGCACAGGCCGCGGACGACCCGGACCCGGCCGTAGCGGTCGACGAGCGGGGTGCCGAACCAGCGCACCGCGGTCATCGCGCCGAGGAAGGTGGCGAAGGCCAGGGTGCCGGTCGTCGCCGGGGCTCCGTAGTCGTCGATGGCCGCCACCGCGACCCAGTCGTTGCCGGCGCCCTCGGCGAACGCGAAGGCCAGCACGACGACACCGATCAACAGGGTGCGGGGCTCCAGCCAGGCTGCCCACACCGGTCGTCCGTCGCTGTCGGCGGGCTCGGCGGCCCCGGGGACGAAGGCACGCACCGCCGTCGGCACGAGCAGCGCCAGCAGGACAGCGACCGCGACCAGGTGCGGTGTCACGCCCACGTCGAGAGCCACCATCACGGCACCGACCAGCGCGCCGCCCACCGTGCCGAAGCTGAAGCCGGCGTGGAACCGCGGCATCACGGACCGGCCGAGCAGCTGCTCGACCCGGGCGCCGTGCACGTTCATCGCGACGTCCCACGCGCCGTTGCCGAGACCCACCAGGAAGAGGCCCACCGCAACAGGCGCCACACCCACGCCGACCCCGATCCCCATGACGACCAGGCCCGCGGCCACCAGCACCGCGCAACCGCCGACCACCCGCGCGGCGCCGAGTCGGCTCACCACCCCGCCCGCAGTCGGCAGCGCCAGCACCGAACCCGCCGCCACGGAGAGGAGCAGGAGACCCAGCTCCGCCGGGTCGAGGTCGAGCCGGTCGCGGATCTGCGGGATCCGCGACGCCCACGTCGTGGCGGCGAAGCCCGCGGCGACGAACGCGACGTACGTCGCGCGTTTCGCGGCTGCGATCTCGATCGGCGCGGCGTCCTCGCGCGGGAGGGGCACGCCGGTCTCAGGCGACCGACGCATGGACGGTCGAGAACGCCCGCTCGAGCACCGACTCGTCGGGCCCTTCGAGAACCACCGGGCGAGCGAGCCCTGCCAGTACGACGAAGCGCAGCATGTCGCCGCGGGACTTCTTGTCCACCCGCATCGTGGCGAGCAGGTCGTCCCAGCCGGCGCCGGCGTACGTCGTCGGCAGCCCGAGCGACTCGAGCACCGAGGTGTGTCGTTTCGCGGTCTGCATGTCGAGGTGACCGGTGAGACGGGCGAGCTCCGCGACGAACACCATCCCCACCGAGATGGCCTCCCCGTGCCGGACCCGGTAGCCCTCGGCGCGCTCGATCGCGTGCCCCAGGGTGTGGCCGTAGTTCAGCGCCTCACGGCCCGGATGGCTGTCGACCTCGTCGGCGCCCAGTCCCCGGGTCTCCTTGAAGTCCGCCGACACCACGTCGGCCTTGACCCGGATCGCGCGCTCGACCAGCTCGCGCAGCTCCGCGGACTCCGGAGCAAGCGCTCTCTGCGGCGACACCTCGACGATCTCGAGGATCGAGGGGTCGGCGATGAAGCCGCACTTCACCACCTCGGCCAGCCCGCTCGCGAGCTCTGGTCCCGGGAGCGAGGCCAAGGTCCCGAGATCGCACACCACTCCGGCCGGCTCGTGGAAGGAGCCCACGAGGTTCTTGCCCTCGGCGGTGTTGATGCCGGTCTTGCCGCCGACCGCAGCGTCGACCATGCCCAGCAGCGTCGTGGGCAGGTGCACCACCCGGACCCCGCGCAGCCAGGTGGCCGCGACGAACCCACCGACGTCGCTGGTGGCGCCGCCGCCGACGGTGAGCACCGCGTCGGTGCGCGTGAACCCTGCACGGCCGAGCGCCTGCCAGCACGACGCCGCGACCGAGACGTCCTTGGCCGCCTCGCCGTCGGGCACCTCGATCCGCAGCACGTCCAGGCCGCTGTCACGGAGCACCGATGCGGCCCGCTCGGCGATCGCGGCGACCGACGTTGCATGAACGACGCCCACGCGGCGCACCCCGTCGCCGAGGAGCCCGGGCAGCCGGCCGAGCAGGTCGGTGCCGACCAGCACGTCGTACGGCGCCGGGCCGCCCACCCGGATCGACGTCGGGTCGCCCATCAGGGCTCCGGGGTCTCGACAGGCTCGACCGCCGGAGACGGCTCGCCCGCGGCATCCACCGACAGTGCCTCGAGCACGTCGCGGGCCACCTCCTGCGGAGTCCGGCCGTCGGTGTCCACGACGACGTCGGCCACGTCGAGGTAGCGCGGCAGCCGCTCGTCGAGCAGCGCCTTCATGCGCGAGCGCACGTTGCCGAGCAGCATCGGCCGGCCCTGCCCGAGCCCCACGCGCTTCGCGGCGTCGGCCATGCCGACCTTGAGGAAGACCACGCGATGGCCCTCCAGAGCCGCCCGCACGTCGTCGTCCATCACCGACCCGCCGCCGAGGGCCAGCACTCCGTCGTGCTCCGCGAGCGCGGCGAGCACGGCCGCCCGCTCGAGCGCCCGGAAGTACGGCTCCCCCTCGTCGACGAAGATCTCCGTGATCGTCCGTCCTTCGCTGACCTCGATGTCGGTGTCGGTGTCCCGCAGCGCGACATCGGCTGCGTCGGCGACCAGCTGTCCCACGGTCGTCTTGCCGGCGCCCATCGGGCCGACCAGCACGGCGACCGGTCGGCTCATCGAGCGCCCAGCCGGCGGCATGTCTTTGCAAGGCTGGTGGACGCATCACACGGCGTACGACCCGTGTGGAGCGTCCATAACCCCGCGTTACATGGGAGGGGGCGGGTCACCGGAACCTCAGCGTGTCCAGGTAGCTCTGGACATTGCGGCGGGTCTCCTGCACCGAGTCGCCGCCGAACTTCTCGAGCACCGCCTCGGCCAGCACCAGCGACACCATCGCCTCGGCGACGATCCCGGCGGCCGGCACAGCACAGACGTCGGAGCGCTGGTGGTGGGCCACGGTCTCCTCGCCGGTTGCCACGTCGACGGTGCGCAGGGCGCGCGGCACCGTCGAGATCGGCTTCATCGCGGCCCGCACCCGCAGCGGCTCACCGGTGCTCATGCCGCCCTCGGTGCCGCCCGAGCGTCCGGACGCGCGCCGCAGCCCGCTGTCGTCGGACACGATCTCGTCGTGGGCCTGCGATCCCGGTGAGGCCGCGGCTGCGAACCCGTCTCCGACCTCGACGCCCTTGATCGCCTGGATCCCCATCAGCGCCGCGGCGAGACGGGCGTCGAGCCGGCGGTCCCAGTGCACGTGCGACCCCAGCCCCGGCGGAAGCCCGTGGACCACGACCTCCACGACACCGCCGAGGGTGTCGCCGTCCTTGTGGGCCTGGTCGATCTCCGCGACCATCGCCTTGCTCGCGTCGGGATCGAGGCAGCGCACCGGGTCGGCATCGAGGTAGTCGCGGTCCGCCGGCGCCGGGACCGAGCCGTACGGCGCGGCGGCCTGGCCGATCTGCACCACGTGGGAGACCACCTCGGCGCCGGTGGCCTGCTGGACGAACGCGGACGCCACCGCTCCGAGGGCGACCCGCGCGGCCGTCTCGCGGGCCGACGCGCGCTCCAGAACCGGGCGGGCCTCGTCGAAGGCGTACTTCTGCATGCCCACCAGGTCGGCGTGACCCGGTCGCGGGCGGGTCAGCGGTGCGTTGCGCGCGAGGCCCTCCAGCTCGCCCGGGTCGACCGGGTCGGCCGACATGACCTTGTCCCACTTCGGCCACTCGCTGTTGCCGATCCGGAAGGCAACCGGTCCACCCTGGGTGAGACCGTGCCGGATGCCGCCGACGATCTCGAGCTCGTCGGCCTCGAAGGACATGCGAGCGCCTCGGCCGTAGCCGAGCCGCCGGCGCGCCAATGCTGCGTTGATCTCAACCGACGTGATCGCGACATGCGCCGGCAGGCCCTCGATGATGGCGACCAGGGCCGGGCCGTGGGACTCCCCCGCGGTGAGCCAACGCAGCATGGTCGAAGTGTTCCACCTCCGGCTCAGCGAGCCGTGTACATGTCCGCGAACCAGGGGCCGGCCAGGATGCCGACGAGCGCGCCGAGCAGCATGAACGGGCCGAACGGGTAGGCCTTGCGGTCGACGATCCGCAGCAGGGTCAGCAGCGTGCCACCGACCCCGCCGAGCAGGAACCCGGCGTAGACGCCGACGAGCAGGGTGGCCCACCCGACGAAGCCGAGGGCCAGTCCGAGGAGCCCGGAGAGCCGCACGTCGCCGTACCCCATGCCTTTGGGGTAGACCAGCCACAGCAGCAGGAACGTGCCGCCGGCGACGACCCAGCCCCAGCCGGCCCGCACCAGGTCCGACCAGTCGCCGAGTGCGGCCGCGACGACGCACAGCACCACGACCACCGCGTACGACGGCGCGATCACCTTGGTGGGCAGCAGCCGGGTGCGCCAGTCGACGATCGCCAGCAGCACGCCGATCGGGACCAGGTACATCACCGGGAGCAGGTCCCACGACCAGCCCAGCTGCCACCCGACCAGGCCGCCCGCGACGGCCCCGGCCAGCGCCGCCTTCCACTGCAGACCGGGAAGGGCCGCGATCACCGCGTAGGGCTCCTTGGGCTCCTCGGCGACCGTGTCCGGCGCAGCGGCCGGCTCGAGCCCGTCGGTGAGGTCCTCCGGCGAGGTGGTGTCCGCCTCGTCGACCTCCTGCGCTGTGTCCTCCGGCTCGGGGATCCGTCGGATCAGCGGCGGCACGCCGAGTCCGGTGACCAGCCCGACCGTGGCCATGGCGGCCGCGGTCGTGAGCGTCGAGGTCATGGGCCGCGAGCCTAGACGCGCTCGGCCAGCGCTGCCTGCCCCGCCGCGCGCATCGCCCGCAGCGGCGCCTCGGGCGCCCCGGTCATGAGCTCGACCTGGCGGGCCGCCTGGTGCACGAGCAGGTCGAGCCCGGACACCAGCACCCGACCGGCCGTCGACGCCGCCTCGGCGACCGGGGTGGGCCAGGGGTGATAGACGACGTCGAACACCACGGGCACGGCTGCGGCCACCCGGCGAGCCCACTCGTCCTGCGCCGACGCGGGGATCGTCGACACCAGCACGTCGCCCGGGTCGACGCCGGCGCCCAGGCGCACCACCTCCGTCGTCGGCGGTCGTGGGTGGCGTGTGACGGCCTCGAGGGTCTGGCCGACCCGCCCCGCATCACGGACGGCGAGGATCACCTCGCGGCAGCCGAGACCGGCGAGAGCCAGGATCACCGCTGCCGCGGTGGCGCCGCCACCGAGGACGACCGCGGACGTGACCGGCCCGGCCCACCGCTCGCGCAATGCCGCCGCCGCGCCGGGGACGTCGGTGTTCTCCCCGGAGCGCCGGCCCGTCTCGAGCAGCACGGTGTTCGCAGCGCCGGCGAGCGACACCGTCTCGGAGACCTCGTCCAGCAGCGGCACGACGGCCCTCTTCAGAGGCATTGTCAAGGACAGCCCGCGCCACGAGCCGTCGAGCCCGTCGAGGAAGTCCGTCAGCCCGGACTCGGCGACCTCCACAGCTTCGTACGACCAGTCCAGCCCCAGCTCTCGGTAAGCGGCGCGGTGCAGGGCGGGCGAGAGCGAGTGCCCGATGGGGCTGCCGAGCACCGCGCAGCGACGATCCGTCACCGCCCCGTCACCGTTCAGCACTCCGAGTGCGTCTGGCAGTACTTCTTGGCCTTCGCGACGTTCCTCAGGTGCTGCTTGTAGCTCGAGGTGAACAGCGTGGTGTGGTGCTGGAAGTCCGGGACGAAGTACAGCCAGTCGCCGTCCGCGGGGTGCAGCGCCGCCTTGATCGTGGCCTCGCCCGGTGAGCCGATGGGACCGGGAGGCAGTCCGCGATGGCGGTAGGTGTTGTACCGCGAGGCGCTCGAGCGCTCCGCGGAAGTCGTCCACACGTCGCCCTGACGTCCGCTGGCGTAGGAGACCGTGGAGTCCAGCTGCAGCGGCATCTTCTCGTCGAGCCGGTTGTAGATGACGCGGGCCACCTTCGGGTAGTCCTCCGAGCGGTTCGCTTCGTACTCGAGGATGCTGGCCAGGGTCAGCACCTGCTCGCTGCTGAGGCCGACCTTCTTGGCCTCCGAGCTCGTGTCCAGGCTCTTGGTGACGTCCATCGCCTTCGCCACCATCTCCGAGAGCAGCTCCTCGGCGGTCTCGTCTGGGCGCACGGAGTAGGTCGCTGGGAAGAGGTAGCCCTCGGGGTTGCCGTTCGCCTCAGGGGGCAGTCCCAGCGAGTCCGCGTCCGTGAGGGCCTGTACGACGTCGTGCCGGCTGATGTCGGTGTGCGCAACGATCGAGTCGACGATGTCGCGGACCCGGGCGCCCTCCGGCACGGTGACCGCGCTCTGCACGAGGTTGTCGGGATCGACCAGCACCGCGAGCGCAGAGTCCGCCGACATCTTCTTCTTCATCTCGTAGAAGCCGACCTGGATGCCACGGGAGCGATTGTCCTTCGACGCAGCGTCGGTGAACGCCTCCACGCTGGCCACGACCCCGTCGTCCTTGAGATTGCGGCCGATGGCGGACGAGCTGTCGCCCTCACGCACCTCGAACATCACGGATCCTGAGCCGCTTCCCGAGTAGTCGGGCGGACCGTCGAAAAGTCCTTGGAGTCGGTCCATGCCGGCGACAGCGGCGAACACCCCAGCGCCCGCCAGCACCGCGACCGCAGCGATCACGGCCAGGCAGCTGCCCACGTGCCGTCGGCGGGTCCGCTGCTCGTCCTCGGGGGAAGGGTGCTGGGTCGCGAAGAAGCCTTGCTCGTCGCTCACGGCTCTCCCTGCTCGTGGCCCGTCGTCGCGTCCGCTCGGCCCGCTGCCACTGGCTCCCCAGCCGGCCGACCGGTTCCCCGTTCGGTGTCCAAGGCATTCTGCAGGATCACGACCGCCGCCGCCTGGTCCACGACCGCACGGCGGCGTGGCCCCTTGCGCCCGGAGTCGCGCAGGCTCGCCTCCGCCGTGACCGTGCTGAGCCGCTCGTCGAAGAGCCGGACGCCGATGCCGTCGGGTGCCAGCCGGTCGGCGAGACGTCCGGCGAACCGGCGTACGCCCTGCGCGGCGGGCCCCTCGGCGCCGGACAGCGACCGCGGCAGCCCCACCACCAGCTCGACCGCCTCGTGGGCCAGCGCGATCGCCCGCAGGCGGTCGAGGTCGCCTGCTCCGCGGGCCACCGTCTCGACCGGGGTGGCGACGAGCCCCGCAGGGTCGCTCGCCGCGACACCGATGCGGACCTCGCCCACGTCGACACCGAGGCGCACCCCTCGGCCCCCAGTCATGTCCGGGTCATCTCTGCGTCAATCCGCCGCGGCCCCCACAGAGGCCCGAGAGACCAGGGCGCGGACCTCGGCCAGCGCCTCGTCGGTGTGGCTCGCGTCGGCGCCACCGCCCTGCGCCACGTCGTCCTTGCCGCCGCCGCTGCCGCCGAGCGCGGTGGCAGCGGCCTTGACCAGCGCATTCGCCGAGAGCCCTCGGGAGCGGGCCTCGTCGTCGACGGCCACGACCACCGACGGCTTGCCGTCCGCGGAGCCCACGATCGCCACGACGCTGGGCCGCCCGGACGGCATCCGGCCGCGCACGTCGAGCGCCAGCTTTCGCACGTCGCCGGCGGTGGCTCCCTCGACCCGGTGGCCCACGAAGCTGACGCCGCCGATGTCCTCCGCGCCGCGCGCCAGCTCGCCGCCGGCCGCGAGCAGCCGGTCGACCCGGGTCCGGTCGATCTCCTTCTCCGCGGCGCGCAGCCGCTCGACGAGGTCCGCGACCCGTTCGGGCAGCTCCTCGGGCCGTGCCTTGAGGGCCTCGGTGAGCTGGGCGACCAGCACGTGCTCGCGAGCCAGGAACCGGTAGGCGTCCGCGCCGACCAGCGCCTCGACCCGCCGCACACCCGAGCCGATCGAGGACTCGCCGAGCAGCTTGACCAGGCCGAGCTGCGCCGAGCGCTCGGTGTGCGTGCCGCCGCAGAGCTCACGGGCCCAGTCACCGACCGAGATCACGCGCACCTGGTCGCCGTACTTCTCGCCGAAGAGCGCCATCGCGCCGGATCGGATCGCCTCCTGCTGGCTCATGTACTCCTGGTGCACGAGCAGGTCGGCCAGCACCAGGTCGTTCACGCGCGCCTCGACGTCGGCGAGCACGGACGCGGGCACGGCGCCGCTGGCCGAGAAGTCGAACCGGAAGCGACCCGGTGAGTTCTCTGAGCCGGCCTGGGTCGCGGTGTCGCCGAGCGCCTCGCGGAACGCCTTGTGCACCATGTGGGTCGCGGTGTGGGAGCGGCTGATCGAGCGCCGCCGCTCGACGTCCACGAACGTCTGCGCGGGCGCGTCGAGCGTCACCTCGCCCGCAAGAACCCTGGCCTGGTGCACGATCAGCCCGGTCACCGGGGACTGCACGTCGAGCACCTGCAGCCGGGCGCCGTTGCCGAGCTCGATGATGCCTTGGTCGGCGAGCTGGCCGCCGCCCTCGGCGTAGAACGGCGTGCGGTCGAGGACCAGCTCGACCTCCTCGCCCTCGCCGGCGGCCTGCACCGTCCCGGCGCCGGCGAGGATGCCGCGCACGGTGCCCTCGCTGACCACCTCGTCGTAGCCGGTGAACTCCACCGGCCGGCCGAGGTCGTCGGCCAGCGCGCGGTAGTGGTGCGTCTCGCCGTGCTTGGCCTTCTTGGCGCGCGCATCTGCCTTGGCGCGGTCCCGCTGCTCGGCCATCAGTCGGCGGAAGCCGTCCTCGTCGACCTGCAGGCCCTGCTCGGCCGCCATCTCCAGCGTCAGGTCGATCGGGAAGCCGTAGGTGTCGTGGAGCGCGAACGCGCGGTCACCGGACAGAAGCGTGGAGCCCGCGCGCTTGGCCTCTCCGGCGGCCAGGTCGAAGATCTGGGTGCCGGCCTTGAGCGTCTCGCGGAAGGCATCCTCCTCCGCGTAGGCAATGCTCGAGATCCGCTCCCACTGCAGCTCGAGCTCCGGGTACGACACCTTCATCCGGTCCTTGCTGACCGGCAGGAGCTCGGGCAGCACCGGCTCGTCGACGCCGAGCAACCGCATTGAACGGACCGCGCGGCGGACCAGGCGCCGCAGCACGTAGCCGCGCCCTTCGTTGCCCGGCACGACACCGTCGCCGATCAGCATGAGCGCGCTGCGGACGTGGTCCCCGACGACGCGGAAGAGCACGTCGGTCTCGTGGCCACGCTCGCCGCCGCCGTCGTACGGGCGGCCGGACAGCTGGCTCGCGCGCTCGATGACGGGGAAGACCTCGTCGATCTCGTAGAGGTTGTGCTTGCCTTGCAGGAGGTACGCGACCCGCTCGAGTCCCATCCCGGTGTCGACGTTCTTCGCCGGCAGCGGACCCTTGACGTCGAAGTCGTCCTTGGCGCGGACCGAGCTCAGCTCCTCCTGCATGAACACGAGGTTCCAGATCTCCAGGAACCGGTCCTCGTCGACGATCGGTCCGCCGTCGGGACCGAACTCAGGCCCACGGTCGACGTAGATCTCGCTGCACGGACCTCCGGGGCCGGCGACGCCCATGTGCCAGTAGTTGTCGAGCAGCCCGCGCCGTTGGATGCGCTGCTCCGGGATGCCGGCGACGCTGCGCCACAGGTCGAAGCTCTCGTCGTCGTCCTGCAGGACCGTGACCCAGATCCGGTCCGGGTCGAACCCGTAGCCTCCGCTCTCCTGCGAGCCCGTGACCAGCTCCCAGGCCAGCTCGAGCGCGCCCTCCTTGAAGTAGTCGCCGAACGAGAAGTTGCCGTTCATCTGGAAGAACGTGCCGTGCCGCGTGGTCTTGCCGACCTCCTCGATGTCGAGGGTGCGCACGCACTTCTGCACGCTGACCGCGCGGTCGTACGGCGGGCTCTCCTGGCCCAGGAAGTAGGGCTTGAACGGCACCATCCCCGCGTTGACGAACAAGAGGTTCGGGTCGTCGAGGAGCAACGAGGCCGAGGGGACCGCGGTGTGCCCGCGGCGCCCGAAGTGCGCGAGGAAACGACGGCGGATCTCCGCGGTCTCCATCAGTCCTCGCCTCTCCCGATCGCCTGCGGCCGGGCCACGCCGGTCAGCTTCGGCGCTCCTCCATCTGGCACCACGGCCAGCCGCGTGCGCAAGTCGGTTTCCTTCTCGGCCATGCCCGCCCGCACCTCGTCCTGGAGGACCCGGGCCCCGGCGAACCAGCCGGTCAGCCGGTCGTGCAGGCCGTCGACGGTCATCGCCTCGGCGGCGTGCCGGATCTTGGCGGTCGCATAGACCCCGGCGGCCGTGCCGGCCACGAACCAGAACACCCTCATGCCGCGTGCTGACCGGGGCGCTGATCCCGGCGCTGGTCCTTCACGGCCCGCAGCAGCCGCTTGGCCTCGCGCTCCTCGCGCTTGCGGTTGCGCCGCGACCGCCGGCGCGCGACGTGCGACTCGGCGGCAGCCCGGTCGAGGACATCAGGCGAGAGCGCCCGTCGTACGCCGTGACCGAGCGCGACCGTCTTCACGACGATCTCGACGACATGGGCACGGAAGGGGGACACGTCCTGGTGCCGGGCAAGGGCGCCGACCAGCTGGTCCTCGAGGTGGGCGGCCGGGCCCGTCCGCGCCGGCAGCAGCGCGGCGATGCTGGTAGTCGACGAGACGTCGCCTGTCGCTGCTTTCTGGGTCAGCGAGGTGATGACGTACTCCGGCTGGTGGCTTCGCGCGTCCTGCAGCACCCGGCGTGCCTCCGCCAGCTGGAGCCCAAGTGCGTCGACCTGGGCGCTGAGCTGGCCGACGGCAGCCTGCGACCGGGCCAGCTCCACCTGAAGGGCCGACTTCTCCGCGATGAGCCGGCGCTCACGCCGGCGCCCGGCCACCATCACGCTCAGCACGACCAGCACCAGGCCGCCCGCGAGCGCCCCGATGACGACCCAATCCATAAGCGAGGACCCTACCTCTCCTGCTGACCCCGGATCAGGCGGCGCAGGCGCTCCCAGCGCTCCTTGATCTCGGCCTCGGCGCCGAGGCTCGTGGGGCGGTAGTACTCGGCGTCGAGGACCTCGTCGGGCGGGTACTGCTGCTCGGCGACGCCGAACGGCGCCTCGTGGGCGTAGGCATACCCGCGGCCGTGCCCGATCTTCTTCGAGCCGCTGTAGTGCGCGTCGCGGAGATGGGCCGGGACCGCGCCGATCTTTCCGGCGCGGACGTCGGCAATGGCCTCGTCGACGGCCTTGATCACGGCGTTGGACTTCGGCGCGACCGACAGCGCGATCACCGCCTGCGCGAGGTTCAGCCGGGCCTCGGGCAGCCCGATGAGCTGGACCGCTTGTGCCGCGGCAACCGCCGTCGTGAGTGCGGTCGGGTCGGCCAGACCGATGTCCTCGCTCGCCAGGATCACCAGCCGCCGGGCGATGAAGCGCGGGTCCTCGCCGGCCTCGATCATCCGGGCCAGGTAGTGCAGAGCCGCATCCGCGTCGGACCCCCGGATCGACTTGATGAACGCACTGATCACGTCGTAGTGCTGGTCGCCCTGGCGGTCGTAACGGACCGCCGCCCGGTCCACGGCCCGCTCGGCAACGTCGAGGGTGATCGTCGAGTCCGCCCCGGCGGCGGACTCCAGGTACGTCAGCGCGCGGCGAGCGTCGCCTCCGGCCAGCCGGACGATGTGCTCCAGCGCATCGGTCTGGACCTCGACCGACCCGCCCAGTCCACGCTCGTCAGCCACCGCGGTCTGGACGACCGTGCGCACGTCGTCGTCGGTCAGCGGCTCGAGGGTCAGCAGCAGCGACCGGGAGAGCAGCGGGGAGATCACGCTGAAGAACGGGTTCTCGGTGGTGGCGGCGACCAGCGTGACCCACCGGTTCTCGACTCCGGGCAGCAGGGCGTCCTGCTGTGCCTTGCTGAACCGGTGCACCTCGTCGACGAACAGCACGGTCTCCTGCCCGGTCGAGGCCAGCCGGCCGCGGGCCGCGTCGATGGCCGCCCGCACCTCCTTGACTCCGGCGGCGACGGCCGAGACCTCGACGAAGTGCCGGTCGGTCTGCCGGCTGAGGATCGCCGCGATCGTGGTCTTGCCGGTGCCCGGTGGACCCCACAGGATCAGCGACATCGGCTGGTCGCCCTCGACCAGCTGGCGCAGCGGCGAGCCCTCGGCCAACAGCTGCTCCTGCCCGACCAGCTCGCCGAGCGTCCGCGGTCTCATCCGCACCGCAAGGGGCGCCGATGCATGCGGGTTGCCGGCGAGGCTGCCCTTCGGGGTGGGCGCCGCTCGCTGCTCGTCGTACTCGAACAACCCCTCCACCCGCAGGAGCCTAGTTCGCGCCGGTGAGCGTCACCGGCGCAAGGCCGGCGAGAGGTATCGCGCTCCAGCACCGGCCGACGACACGACGTCACCGGGGTTCTGCAGCGAGCAGTGCTTCAGAGACAGGCAGCCGCAGCCGATGCACGAAGTCAGCCCGTCGCGCAGCTGCTCGAGGGCAGCGATCTGTTCGTCGAGACGGGCGCGCCACCCGTGCGACAACCGTGCCCAGTCGGCCTTCGTGGGCGGGCGGGAGTCCGGAAGCGTCGCCAGGGCCGCCCGGACCTCGTCGAGGGAGAGTCCGATGTTCCGAGCCGCGCGGATGAAGGCCAGGCGGCGCAGCACGCTGCGTGCGTAACGCCGCTGGTTGCCGGCGGTCCGGACCGAGGAGATCAGTCCTTCCCGGTCGTAGAACCTCAGCGCCGACGCGGGGAAGCCGCTTCGGCTCTCGACGTCTCCGATCGTCAGCAGATCGGTCGATCTCATGCGGACTCCTTGACTTAAAGTTGACTTCAAGTATGACGATGGCGCAATGACACACAAGACAGCACTCGTCACCGGCGGGTCTCGAGGCTTCGGACTCGCGCTTGCCCGAACTCTCGCTGAAGGCCGATGGACCGTGGTGACTGACGGACGCGACGAGCGCGACCTGGCCGCGGCCCAGCAGTCCGTGCCGGGCCTGTTCACGGTGCCGGGCGCCGTCCAGGACGCCGACCACCGCCTTGCGCTCGCGCAGACGGTCAGCGCGCACGGACCACTCGACCTGCTCGTGAACAACGCGAGCAGCCTCGGTCCGTCTCCGCTGGTGCCGCTGCTCGACCTGGCGCCGAAAGAGCTGGCGAGACTGCTCGAGGTCAATGTCGTCGCGCCGCTCGCCCTGGTGCAGCAGGTCGCCCCCGTCCTGGCTCACGACGCCGTCGTCGTCGATGTCTCGTCCGACGCGGCGATCGAGGCCTACCCCGGTTGGGGTGGGTACGGCGCGAGCAAGGCCGCTCTCGACCACCTGACCCGGGTGCTGGCAGTCGAACGGCCCGAGCTCCGCTTCTACGCCTTCGACCCGGGCGACATGCGCACGGACATGCACCAGGCGGCGTACCCGGGTGAGGACATCTCGGACCGTCCCCTTCCCGAGACCGTCGCGGTGCCGGCCCTGCTGCGGCTGCTCACCGATCGGCCTGAGAGCGGTCGGTACCGCGCCGAAGAGCTTGCCCCGGCGGGAACCGCATGAGCACCCAAGTGACCGCTCTGGACCTGCCTCAGGGCCGCGACGCCACCGAGCCACCCGAGGCTCGCGGGCTGGCGCGCGACTGCGTGCGGCTGCTCGTGGCCGACGGGGAGATCCATCATGCCCGCTTCCGGGACCTCGGGAGGTTCCTGCGCCAGGGAGACCTCCTCGTCGTCAACGACTCGGCGACGATCCCGGCCGCGGTGGATGCGACGTCCGCCGACGGCTGCCCGGTGACGGTCCACTTCGCGACGGAGCTCGGCGACCACATGTGGGTGGTGGAGGTGCGGCCGGCCGGCGTGAGCAATGGTCCCCTGGACGGTTCGACGCCCGGGGACCGGATCCTGCTGCCCGCCGGAGCTGTCCTCACGCTCAGCGAGCGCTATCCGCAACCGGACGCACCCCGGCTGTGGCGCGCCCATCTCGAGAACACCAGGAAGGTCCATCGGTTCCTCGAGCGGTTCGGTCGACCGGTGACCTACTCCTACGTTCCCGCTCGGTGGCCGCTCGCGGCGTACCAGACGGTCTTCGCCCAGCGTCCCGGCAGCGCGGAGATGCCGAGCGCCGGCCGGCCGTTCACCAACGAGCTCGTCGCCGAGCTGGTCTCAGCCGGTGTCGTGATCGCTCCGGTCACGCTGCACACGGGACTGTCCTCCCCCGAGGGCGGCGAGCCGCCGATCCCCGAGCAGTACGCGGTGCCGGCGACCACGGCCGCGCTGGTCGACCACACGAAGGCGTCTGGAGGGCGCCTGGTCGCGGTGGGCACCACCGTCGTGCGCGCACTCGAGACGGTGGCGGACCAGCACGGTCACGTTTCACCCGGCGCGGGGTGGACGGACCTCGTGCTCGGTCCGGACCGGGAGGCTCGGGCGGTTGACGCGTTGATCACCGGCTGGCACGCGGCTGGCGCCTCACACCTCGACCTGCTCGAGGCCGTGGTCGGCCCGCAGCGACTGGAATCCGCCTACCGCGAGGCCGCCGCCGAGGGCTATCTCTGGCACGAGTTCGGGGACAGCGCCCTGCTGTTCCGCTGAGCCCGTCGGAGAGCGGTACGTCGGTCGGCTCGCTCACCGGTCGGCGAGCGGAGCGGACTCCCGGCGCCTGGTCTCGAGGTCCTGGTAGTCCGCGACGTAGCCGGGATCGTCGAGACCCGGCCGCGGTGACTCCCCGGCGACCGGGTCGCCGTGCGAATTCACCCCGAGGGCGCTGAGCGTCATCGGTACGGCGCCCTCCGACTTTTCTTCGCCGGCGAAGTGGCAGGCCACCTTGTGTCGCGGCCCGATCTGCAACAACGGCGGCTCCTGCTTGGCGCAGATGTCCTGGGCCAGCCAGCACCGGGTCCGGAACCGGCAACCCGAAGGCGGGTTGACCGGACTGGGCACGTCGCCGTGCAGCATGATCCGCTCGACCCGGCCGCCGATCGCCGCCTGCTTCACGTCGGGAACCGCAGAGAGCAGGGCCTGGGTGTACGGGTGGTGCGGGCGGTTGTAGAGCGTTTCGCGGTCGGCGATCTCGACGATCTTGCCGAGGTACATCACCGCCACCTCGGGACAGAAGTGCCGCACGACGGCGAGGTCGTGGGCGATGAACAGGAACGCGATGTTGAACTCGCGCTGAACCTCCTGCAGCAGGTTGACCACCTGCGCCTGGATCGAGACGTCGAGTGCCGACACCGGCTCGTCTGCGACGAGCAGCTTGGGCTGCAGGGCCAGCGCGCGGGCGAGACCGATGCGCTGACGCTGACCGCCCGAGAACTCGTTCGGGTAGCGGTTGTAGTGCTCCGGGTTGAGGCCGACGAGCTCGAGGAGCTCCCGGACCCGGTCGAGGACCTTCTTCTCGGGGACCATCTTGTGCACGCGCAGCGGAGTGCCGACGATCGTGCCGACCGTGTGGCGAGGGTTCAGCGAGCTGTAGGGGTCCTGGAAGATCATCTGGATCTCGCTGCGCAGCGGCAGCATCTTCCGCTTCGAGAGCTTGGCGATGTCCTGGCCCTCGAAGCGCATCTCACCGTCGGTGGGGTCGTACAGTCGCGTGATCAGCCGACCGGTGGTCGACTTTCCGCAGCCCGACTCGCCGACGAGCCCGAGCGCGCTGCCGCGGGAGACCGAGAACGAGACGCCGTCGACCGCTTGGACGTGCGCGACCGTGCGCTGGATGACCCCAGACGACTTCACGGGGAAGTACTTCTTGAGCCGCACGACCTCGAGCAGGGTGTCATCGGCGTCCTGGAGCCGCGAGTTGCGTTCAGTGTTGGTTTCGCGGTGCGGTTGCATCTCCGGATCGGATGCCTCGCGGGGCACCTCGCTCACTCTGCTACTCCGTCCCCATCAGTGCTCGCGTCGATGATGTCGACCAGATCGGGCGCAATCTCCGGGAGCACCTCTTGACGGTAGATCATCTCCGGGTCCGGGAGGTGACAGCGCCGCAGGTGGTCGGTCCCGTCCTTCGACCGCAGCAGGTCGGGAAGAGTGGTGACGCAGAGGTCGCCGGGGACCTTGTCGCGGTGGGTGCACCGTGGGTGGAAGGGACACCCGGTCGGTGGTGTGAGCAGGCTAGGCGGGTTGCCCGGAATGGGGATCAGTCGCGCGTCGACGCTGGCGGTCACGTCCGGCACGCTCGAGAGCAACCCCCACGTGTAGGGCATCTCCGGGTGCGTGAGGATCTGCTTCGTCGGGCCGGTCTCGACTGCCCTGCCGCCGTACATCACCAGCACGTCGTCGGCCATCTCCGCAATGACGCCGAGGTCGTGGGTGATGATGATGATCCCCGAGTCGAACTCGCGCTGCAGGTCCTGCAGCAGGTCGAGGATCTGCGCCTGAACCGTCACGTCGAGCGCCGTCGTGGGCTCGTCCGCGATCAGCAGCTTCGGGTCGTTCACCAGTGCCATTGCGATCATGGCGCGCTGGCGCATGCCACCGGAGAACTGGTGGGGGTGGTCGTCGACGCGGCTGCGTGCCTGCGGGATGCCGACCCGGTCCAGCATCTCGATGGCTCGCTTCCGGGCCTCTGACTTGGACACGTCGTGGTGGACCCGGTACGCCTCGCTGATCTGTCTGCCCACGGTGTAGAACGGGTGCAGCGCGGTCAGCGGGTCCTGGAAGATCATCGCGACGTCGTTGCCGCGCACCTTGCGCATCTGATCCTCGTCCGCGCCCACGATCTCTGTGCCGCCGACCTTGATCGATCCCTCGATCCGCGTCGACTGCGGCGGGTGCAGGCCGAGGACGGCCATCGACGACACGCTCTTCCCCGACCCGGACTCGCCGACGATGCCGAGCGTCTGTCCCCGCCGCACCGAATAGGAGAGGTCTGTCACCGCCTGCACGAGTCCGTCGTGCGTCGGGAACCGCACGGAGAGGCTGTCGACGACGAGGAAGGCTTCGTCGGTCCGAGCGCTGGCGGGTGCGTCGGAGGTCAGGAAGCTCATGCGGGCTCCTTCAGTGGCGACGGTTGGTCACGACAGTCTCACGCGTGGGTCGATGACGCTGTAGATGATGTCGACGACGAGGTTGGCCAGCACGATGATCACCGCCGCGACGAGAACCGTGGCGGCCACCACGGGGAAGTCGATCGGCTGGCGTAGCGCCTGGATCCCCCACCTGCCGATGCCGTCGATGCCGAAGGTGTACTCGAGAATGACCGTGCCCGTGAGCAGGTAGGCGAAGTCGAGGCCGAAGATCGTGATGACCGGCACGATTGCGGCTCGCAGCCCATGCGTGATCATCACGGTCCTACCGCGGAGCCCTTTCGCGGTCGCGGTCCGGATGTAGTCCTCGCCGAGGGTCTCGATCATCGAGCCACGCGTGAACCGCGCATAGGCGGTCGAGTTCGTCAGGCCGAGGACCATCCATGGGAGCAGCAGGTGCCAGAACCACTGGGCGGGATTCTCCCTCAACGGCACATAGGTGGTGTCCGGGAAGATCTGCCAGACCAGCGAGAAGAAGATCCACGCCACCACCGCGACGACGAAGAAGGGGATCGAGTAGAGGAGAAGGCTCGCGGACACCAGCCCGCGGTCGATGAGTGTCCCCCGATGTCGGGCCGCTAGAACGCCGAGTGCCACCCCGAGCGGCAGGAAGATCGCAGCCCCGCCGATAGCGATGGACAAAGTGGCCGGGAACTTCTCCTTGAGGTCGCTCGTGACCTCCGTCCGGGTGCTGTACGAGATGCCCAGACACGGCGCGTCGCAGTGGTAGTCCGGCCCGAAGCTCACGGTCCGGTCGTGCACGAGGCCTTTGGCCCAGATGCCGTACTGGTGCACGACCGAGTCGTCCAGACCCATTGCGTGCGTCAGCAGTGCGAGCTTCTCGGCATTGCAACGTCCGTTCAGGTTGCACAACGGCCGAGCGGGGTCCTTGGGCACCAAGAAGAAGAACGCGAAGACCGTCATCGAGACCAGCACGACGACCAGCGCCGCGGAGAACAGGCGCCTCACGATGTACCCGAACATCCGCTCCGCCTCCTATGTCAAAGAGCCGTGGTTGGGGATGGCCCGGCACGGACCATCCCCAACCACCCAACTGCCTCCTCGGGGGCTAGCCGACCCAGATGTTCCTGAAGGTCGGCATGCCCAGCGTGTTGTCGATGTAGTGGCCGTGGATCTTCGACCCGTGCGCCTCGGCGGTCCCGGAGTAGTACTGCGGGATGATCGGGAGGTACTTGGTCATGATCTCCTTGTCCAGAGCTCCCCAGGCGTCAGCCTGCTGGTCGAGCGGCAGCTCTTGGATCTCCTTCATCCGCTGGTCCACGGACGGCTCACTGAACGCTTCGTAGTTCGAGCCGAAGTTGCCGATCTTCTTGATGTCGACCGACCCGAACACCGGCGGGATCCACGTTGCACCAGACGGCCAGTCCTGGCACCAACCCGTGCCGGAGCGGACGTTCACCGGCGAGTCAGGGTTGTCGTAGATCTCCGCGCTGAAGTTGGCCTCGGTGGTTGCCACCGGGGTCGCCTTGAAGCCGGCCTCCTCCATCGCCTTGATGAAGATGTCCTTGCTCTTGGTGTTGATGTCGTTGTCGGTGCGCCACGGGAACTTGATCTCGTACCCGAGGTTGCCGCTCTTCTCGAGGATGTCGTGCGCCTTCTGGGCGTCGGTCTCGAACCCGGTGTGGCCGAACAGCGTGTAGTTCTGTCGTCCGGCGACGCCAGGCGTGAAGAGGCTGGTCGCCGGGAACGCCTGCACGTTCGGGATCACACCGCCCACGAGCATGATCGCCTTGTACGGGTACGCCCACAGCAGCGCCTTGCGAACCTCGATGTCGGTGATCTTCCGGTTGTCCGGCGCGAGGAAGTAGGTGCAGGGTGACGGTCCCACCGACAGGCGGTCAGGTGCGGTCTCCTGCATCTTCCGGTAGTCCTTGGCCAGCAGCTCGGCGTAGCTCATCGACGTCTGGCCGGGACCGGAGTCGTGGAGCATGATCTCGTCGATCTGCGCGGCCTGGACGCCGACCTTGAAGTCGTACTCGTCGGGGTAGGCAGTGCGGCCCGGGTCGGTGGCGGGGTCCCAGTTGGGGTTGCGCACAAGGATCAGCGACTTGCCGGAGGTGTACTCCTTGATCTTGTACGGACCTGAGGACCACGGGTGCAGCGCGTACTTCGCCGGGTCGGAGTCCTTGCCCGGAGGGACCGGACCCATTGCCGGCATCGAGCCGTAGTACGGCATGTCCGGGAACGGCTGCGACATCTTGATCGTGATGGTGTTCCCGTCGACCGAGACCGCCTTCTGGTCCGTGCCGTCGGGGTCGTTGCCGGTGTAGATGCCCTTGTAGGTGTCGCCGCCGAGGAAGTACGGGTTGCTGTAGTACAGACCCGGACCCTGGTTGAAGACCTTCTGGTCCATCGAACGGATGATCCCGAAGGCGACGTCCTTGGCGGTGAGGGGATCACCGTTCTCCCACTTGAGGCCGTCGCGGATGGTGAACTTCCACTCGGTGAAGTCCTTGTTCGGCGTCCCCAGGTCGGTCGCCAGGTCCGGGATCAGCACCATCTCCTTGGTCTTCGGGTCATACGTGAACTGCGTCAGGCTGCGCATGATCAAGCCGGTGGCGATCGCGTTCGTGTCGGTGTAGTACAGGTTCTGCGGGTCGATCGGCGTCGAGAGGCCGGTCTGGGTGTACACCGTCACGGTGCCACCCTTCTTGGCGCCGGAAATCGTGACCGGGCCTTCGCGTGTCGGGTCCTTGCCCGAACCGGTCTGGCCAAGCTTCTCACCGTTCACGTTGCTGTTCCCGGAGCTCGACGAGCCGCCACCGCCGCCGCAGGCCGCGAGCGCGAGGAGCGCCGCTGTGGCCAGAGCGATGGCCGGTTTCCTCAACCGCATTGTGTTGTCCCTTTCGTGGTTGGTGCGACCGACGCCGAGGAGGTGCCTCATCGACGGGTCTTGGGGTCGAAGGCGTCTCTGATCGAGTCACCGAGGATGTTCAGCGCGACCGTCAGCAATGCGATCACGGCGACGGGAACCCAGAGGTAGAGCGGGTAGTCGCTGTAGTACTGGGTTCCGTCGGAGATCATCTTGCCGAGGGACGGGATGCTGGTGAGCCCGAAGCCGAGATAGGAAAGCGTTGCTTCAGCAGCGACGAAGGCCGGCAGCTCGAGGGACGTCGCGATGACGATCGGCGCGATGAGGTTCGGCAGAAGCTCCTTGAACAGGATCTGCCGGGTGGGCACGCCGATGACCTCGGCGGCCTGGATGAACTCGCGCTCGCGCAGCGACAGGACCTGGCCACGGATCAGCCGGGCCAACAACATCCACGAGAAGATGATCAGGACCGTGATCAGCCCGACCAGCTGGACTGTGCCGAGCGTGTCGAGGTCCTTGCCGTACCTCGACACGATGACAGGGGTCAACGCGAGCATCGCGAGAAGGAAGGGAAACGCCAGGAAGTAGTCCGTGACGAAGGTCAGCACCCGGTCCAGCCATCCGCGGGAGAAACCTCCGAGAAGCCCGATGACCACGCCGATGATCGTGGTGAACAGGGTTGCGACAGAGGCGACCAGGAGCGACGTCCGCAGTCCGTACAACAGGTAGGCGAGGTTGTCCGCCCCGCTCGCCGGTGCCAGACCGAGGGGATGGGACCACGTGAAGCTGTGGAACGGCGGTCCGATGGCCGGGTAACCGTCGAAGTCGAGCGTCTCGGTCACGTCGGGCGCCCGCGGATCGCCGATGTCCCAGTAGATGTTCATCCAGTTCGTGATCAACGGGGCCAGCACGCCGAGGACAACCATGATCAAGATGACGATCGTGCAAGCCACCGCAACCTTGTCCTGCCGGAGGCGCTGGAGGGCGATCTGGGTCGGGGACTTGCCGGCGACGGGTTCGGCGAGGATCGGCGCTTGCGCGGTATCGGTAGTCAGTTCACCTGCGCTGACCGCCATGCCCCACCTCCTCGAACGCTGCCAAGCGACTGTAGACCGCGGAGTGGGACCAATGTCACTCGGGGCAGGTAACGATCCGGTTTCGAACCCGGCTAGCGACGGAGATCTTCCTCCGACGGCGCGTCGACACCGGCTTCCTTGCGCTGTTCGGGAGTGATCGGCGCGGGTGCTCCGGTGAGCGGGTCGAATCCGCCACCGGTCTTGGGAAACGCGATGACGTCACGGATGGAGTCCGACCCGCTCAGCAGGGCGCACATGCGGTCCCATCCGAAGGCGATCCCGCCGTGCGGCGGAGCGCCGTACTTGAACGCCTCGAGGAGGAAGCCGAACTTCTCGCGGGCCTCCGCCTCACCGAGACCCATCACCGCGAAGACCCGCTCCTGGATGTCAGCCCGGTGGATACGGATCGAGCCACCGCCGATCTCGTTGCCGTTGCAGACGATGTCGTAAGCCCACGCGAGCGCGTTCCCGGGGTCGCTGTCGAAGGTCTCGAAGTCCTGCGGCGAGGTGAAGGCGTGGTGGACCGCCGTCCAGGCTCCGCTGCCCACCGCGACGTCGCCGGCCGCGGTGGCCTCGTCGGCGGGCTCGAAGAGCGGCGCGTCCACGATCCAGACGAAGCTCCAGGCGGACTCGTCGACGAGTCCGCACCGCCGGGCGACCTCCATTCGGGCGGCGCCCAGCAGAGCCCGCGACGGCTTGACCGCGCCGGCGGCGAAGAAGACGCAGTCACCCGGGTCCGCGCCGACGTGTGCCGCGACCCCGGCGCGTTCGCTGTCGGAGAGGTTCTTGGCCACGGGCCCGCCGAGCTCGCCGTCCTCACCCACGAGCACGTACGCCAGCCCGCGTGCGCCGCGCTGCTTCGCCCAGTCTTGCCAGGCGTCGAGCTGCTTGCGCGGCTGGCCGGCTCCTCCCGGCATCACCACGGCCCCGACGTAGGGCGCCTGGAAGACGCGGAACGGGGTTTCCGCGAAGAATTCGGTGCAGTCGACGAGCTCGATGTCGGTGCGCAGGTCGGGCTTGTCCGTGCCGTAGCGAGCCATCGCGTCGGCGTACGTCAGGCGTGGGATCGGCGTGACCAGGTCGTGGCCGACGAGCTTCCACAACGCGGCGAGGATCTCCTCGGAGAGCTCGATGACGTCCTCCTGCGAGACGAACGACATCTCGACGTCGAGCTGCGTGAACTCGGGCTGGCGGTCGGCACGGAAGTCCTCGTCGCGGTAGCAGCGCGCGATCTGGTAGTAGCGCTCGAGCCCGCCGACCATGAGCAGCTGCTTGAACAGCTGCGGGCTCTGGGGCAACGCGTACCAGGTGCCGGGGTTCAGTCGCGCGGGCACCAGGAAGTCGCGGGCCCCCTCCGGAGTGGAGCGAGTCAGGGTCGGCGTCTCGACCTCGACGAAACCGCGCTCGTGCAGCACCTCACGGGTCACGTGGTTGACCTCGCTGCGCAACCGCAGCGCAGCGGCGGGTGCCGACCGGCGCAGGTCGAGGTAGCGGTAGGTCAGTCGCACCTCCTCGCCCACGTCCACGTGGTCGTCGATCGGGAACGGCAGCGCGGCGGCGGGAGACAGCACCTCCACCTCGGTGGCGATCACCTCGATCTCACCGGTCGGGAGCACCGGGTTCTGGTTGCCCTCCGGCCGTGCCACGACCTCCCCGTCCACGCGGAGGCAGTACTCCGCGCGCAGGTGGTGGGCGACCGCCTCGTCGCGCACGACCACCTGCACCACGCCGCTCGCGTCGCGCAGGTCGAGGAAGGCGACCCCGCCGTGGTCACGACGACGCGCCACCCAGCCGGCCAGCGTCACCGCCTGGCCGAGGTGCGCGGACCGCAGCTCACCTGCCGCGTGCGTGCGGATCACAGCTGTTCTTCCTCTTCTTCGGCGTCGCCGGTCGAGCGGCCGCCCTCCGTGTCGGCGGTCGACACCAAGATCCTCGGTCGCAGGTCTTCCTCGGGAGGCTGCCACGCATCAGGGTCGGCAGGCACTTGGTTTCCGCTGCGGATGTCCTTCACCTCGTGCTCGCCGCCGTCGGCCGGCGGGAACCAGACGAACGGGATGCCCCGGCGCTCGGCGTACCGGATCTGCTTCCCGTACTTCTGCGGCGTCACCGCGACCTCGGTCGGGATCCCGCGGGCGCGGAGCCGCTGCGCCACCGCGTCGCTCTCCGGCCGAGACTCGTCGTCGGCGAGTGCCACCAGCACCGCGCTGGGGACGCTCCGGTCGGCGCTCAGCACGCCGTGAGTGATGAGCGGGACCAGGGTGCGCGAGATGCCGAACGAGATTCCGACGCCTGGGTACGACGTGCTGCCGTCGGTGGCGAGCGCGTCGTAGCGTCCTCCCCCGCCGACGGACTTGAGGTGTTCGAAGCCGTCCATGAAGAGCTCGAAGACCGTGCCGGTGTAGTAGTCCAGGCCACGTGCCAGCGAGAGACTCGCGGTCACCGAGAAGCGGTCGCTGACGACCGCGGCGCAACCCTCGACCACGGCGGCGAGCTCGTCGAGCCCGACGTCGAGGAGGTCGTGGTGGACTCCGAGCTCGCGCACTCGGTCCACGAAGGACGTGTCCGGCGACCAGATCGCGGCCAGGGCGAGGCACTGCCTGACCTGCTCGTCACTGAGGCCGGCGTCCGCAGCGAGCATGTCAGCGACATCGGTCGCCGGTACCTTGTCGAGCTTGTCGATCGTCGTGATGACGGCCGCCGGATCGGGTGCGCCGATGCCGCGGTAGAAGCCCTCGATGAGCTTGCGGTTGTTCACCCGCAGCGTCATCGCGGGAAGCGGGAGTGCAGCCAGGGCCTCCGACATGACCCGCGCGACCTCGACGTCGAAGTGGAACGGCAGCCCGTCCTTCGCCACGATGTCCACGTCGGCCTGAGTGAACTCCCGGTAGCGCCCCTCCTGGGGACGCTCGCCGCGCCAGGCCTTCTGGATCTGGTAGCGCCGGAACGGGAACTCGAGCTTTCCGGCGTGCTCCAGCACGTAGCGTGCGAAGGGCACGGTGAGGTCGAAGTGCAGGCCGAGCCCTGCGTCCGACGTCTCGTCTCCCTGCAGCCGGCGCAGGACGTAGATCTCCTTGGAGGTCTCGCCCTTGCGCAGCAGCTGGTCGAGCGGCTCGACTGCCCGCGTCTCCAGGGGCGTGTAACCGTGCAGCTCGAATGTCCGGGTCAGCGTCTCGACGACCCGGTTCTCGACCAGACGCGGTCCGGGCAGCAGCTCGGGAAATCCGCTCAGCGCGGAGGGACGGCTCATCCCGGACTCAGAGCCCCCGCCGGGGAGCGGCCGCCGGCGGTCGAGACTGAGGCTGCAGTCCCTGCAGGAAGGGGTTCGTGGCCCGCTCCCGGCCGATGCTGGTCTGCTCACCGTGTCCGGGGAGCACCACGATGTCGTCAGGGAGCGGCAGCACCTTGTCCGCGAGGCTTCGCATCATCTCGGCGTGGTCGCCGCCCGGAAGGTCCGTGCGGCCGATGGACCCGGCGAACAGCAGGTCGCCGGAGAACATGACCTCGCTGACCCCGTCCTGGCCGTAGGGAGTGCGGAACGTGATCGACCCGGGCGTGTGTCCGGGTGCGTGATCGATGACGAAGTGCAGGCCGGCCAGCTCGATCACCGCGCCGTCGTCCAGCTCGGTGACCTCGTCCGGCTCGGCGAACTCGTACGTGCCGCCGAGCAGCAGGCCGGCGGTCTCCTGGGACATCCCCGCGAGTGGGTTGCTCAACAGGTGCCGGTCGGCGGGGTGCACGTACGCCGTCGCGTCGTACGTCCCGGCCACCGGGGCGACGCACCACATGTGGTCGATGTGTCCGTGCGAGACCAGGACGGCGACAGGCTTGAGCTTGTGCTCGCGGACCACCTCGTCGACGCCCTGCGCCGCGTCCTTGCCGGGGTCCACGACGACGCACTCCGCACCGGGGCCGGTGGCGGCGACGTAGCAGTTGGTGCCCCACGGCCCGGCGGGGAACCCGGCGATGAACAAGGGCGGGCTCCTTCCTCGATGCTTCCGGCGGGTGGGTTGGTCGCGATGCGCGCGCAACGAGGCGCTGCTCCGGCAGCAGCCTATCGAGACGTGCCCAGCCACCGATCGGACACGTGGCCAACGACTACGATGGCGCACTTCCGGCGTGACCTGTCCCCCAGCTGTGAGGTGCACCGTGACCGGCTCCCCTGGCCCCGAGGGCGGGACGAGCGACGCTCTGTCGTGGGGCCGGGTCGCCGAGGACGGCACCGTGTACGTCCGCACCGCTGACGGTGAGCGGGAGGTCGGGCAGTGGCCGGGAGGTGACCCCGACGAGGTCCTGGCCCACTTCGTGCGCCGCTACGAGGCGCTTGTCTTCGAGATCGACCTGCTCGAGCAACGGGTCCGGAGCCGGAAGCTGTCACCTGACGACGCCGGTTCCTCGCTCGCGCAGGTTCGGTCCAGCGTGGCCGAGGCGCACGCAGTAGGTGACCTGGCGGCGCTCGAGGCCAGGATCACGGCGCTGGAACAGGTGCTCGAAGAGCAGCGCATGCTTCGCCGGGCCGAGCGTGCCCGACGCCAGGAGGAGGCGCGCGGCCGCAAGGAAGCCATCGTCGAAGAGGCAGAGCGACTGGCAGAGGGGACCGAGTGGCGCAGCGGCGCGGACCGGATGCGCGCACTGCTGGAGGAGTGGAAGGGGTTGCCCCGGCTGGACAAGGGCGCGGACGACACTCTGTGGCGGCGGTTCTCGACGGCCCGCACCACGTTCACCCGTCGGCGCAAGGTGCACTTCGCCGAGCTCCACGAGCGCCGCGACGCAGCGCGGGAGACCAAGCAGAAGCTGGTCAAGGAGGCCGAGTCGCTGGCCGACTCGAAGGACTGGGGCCCGACCTCGGGGGCCTACCGCGACCTGATGCGCCAGTGGAAGGCGGCAGGTCCCGCGCCCAAGGACGTCGATGAGGAGCTCTGGAAACGGTTCCGGGCGGCGCAGGACAAGTTCTTCGGCGCACGCGATGCGGTCCAGGCGGCGACCGATGCGGAGTACGCCGCCAACGCGGAGAAGAAGGAGGCGATCCTCGTCGAGGCCGAGGCGCTCCTTCCGGTGACTGACCTGGCCGCGGCCAAGGCGGCCGTGCGCCAGCTGACCGAGCGCTGGGACGCTGTCGGCAAGGTGCCCCGGGACCGGATCAAGGAGCTCGAGGGACGGATGCGCAAGGTCGAGCAAGCGGTCCGCGGGCTCGAGGACGAGGCCTGGCGGCGCTCCAACCCCGAGGCCCGCGCCCGCGCCGCCGACACCGTCGCCCAGCTCGAGGCGTCGATCGCCGACCTGCAGACCAAGCGCGACAAGGCCCTCTCCGCCGGCGACGACCGCAAGGCCGCCGACCACGCCGTGGCGATCGAGGCCCGCGAGTCCTGGCTCGCCGAGGCCCGCAAGGCTCTCGCCGACTTCTCCCCCTGACCGAGTCGGCGCGAACGCACGCGCGAAACCGGTCGAGTCGGCGCGAACGCACGCGCGAAACGTGTCGAGTCGGCGCGAACGCACGCTTGACTTTCCACAGGCACGGCGATGGGCGTTGTACGGCGAGTAAGCCGGAGGTCACGGTCAGCCCATGGCGCGACCACGCAGATGGATAGGCCGAGGATTTCTCGGGCCGGACTTCCCGCTTCCTATCGATCGACCCTTCTCGATGACGCAGGCGGCCGCCGGTGGGGTGGGGAGGGGCACCTTGTCGCGCCTCGTTCGCGAAGGTTTCTTGAGACGACCCCTCCGGGGCACCTACGTCGCGAGCCAGGTGAAGGACTCACAGCGCGTTCGGGGACAGGCGCTGGAGCTCGTCGTACCACCTGGCTGCGTGGTGACCGACTGGTCGGCCTGCTGGTACTGGACCGGCATCGACCTCCCCAACTCCCACATCCAGGTTCCACCGCTGTCCGTGTTCCGGTCCTCGGGCGACGGCCGCCTCCGCAACGACCTCGCCCGCAGCGGCGAACGGTGGTTCCTTCCGGGAGATCACGTTCCCCTCACCGACCACCTGTCCATCACGACTCCCCTCAGGACAGCCTGGGACCTGGGACGCTTCGCCCCGCCCATTCTCGCCTTGGGCGGGATGGACGCGCTTCTTCGGCACGGCACGTTCACCCCGGAACAGTTGATCAGCGGGGTTGAAAGGTTTCGACGACAGCGCGGCGTGGTGCAGCTTCGGAGCTTGGCCCCCGTTGCCGACCGGCGTTCCGAGAGCATGGGCGAGTCTGGTTTGCGGTGGCGGTGGCTGCAGGTCCCTGACATGCCCACGCCTGAGCTTCAGATCCCGGTACGGGTCGACGGGGTAGAGCGCTATCGCATCGACCTCGGCGTCGAGGAGGTCCGCTTTGCCGCCGAGTACGACGGCGAGGCCTTCCACGGCGAGGACCTCAGGAGCAGGGACGAGGACCGGCGAACAAAGCTGGACGAGGTGTTCGGCTGGTCCATCGAGGTGTTCCGCCGACACGACGTCTACGGCGTCCATGAAACAGCCACGAGCCGTCTACATCCGGGACTGGTCCGAGCACGTCGCCGGCACAACGTGTCCCTGTCCTGATGCGTGCGTTCACGCCGACTCGGCCGCTTTCAGGCGTGCGTTCACGCCGACTCGGC
>JADMIO011437893.1_pt1 | contig 35009 bp, 27 predicted proteins | sample 8958161 | NCBI WGS metagenome assembly JADMIO01 (sample SAMN16585339, study PRJNA669376) | soil metagenome | isolation source: Crop rotation soil | place: USA: Cullars Rotation, Alabama | collected 2011
CCGCGACTTCAAGTCACGTGAATTCCAAGCTTCGGATCCCACTGTGCTGGAAAGTAAACATGCCGAGCTCCGATGCAAGTTGCGTTAGTGAAAGAAACGGGCTGAGCCAAAGTGTGATGGCGTATAATTTATCTCCATCGAATTGATCGCTCAGGGTGTTGAAAATCTCGACCGGATGGAGGCGGGGCGGGTCGATGATTTTCTGGCGGACGGTCTGGTCGATCTCTTTGATGTTGCGCAAGTATCCGCTGGCGGGGTTTAGCGTGCCCTCCAGCGTCACCTCAAGGCGAAAGAACTGCCCGCGGCTGGTGAGAGACGGATACCCGCCATAGCCATTGGTTGGCGCATGAGAAAGCTGGTCATCGGGCCGATCATTGATCGAGAAGCGAACCTCGCGGGTCAGGCGGAACATAGGTGCGTCGAGGATAGAAGATACAGAACGGAAGATCGAGACAAGCGCTACTTTGATTGTTGGAACTTTTCCATCTGCCGCTGAAGAAAGACGTCGTTGGGGCGCATGAGCAACGCGCGTTTCTCGAGGCGGATCGCTTCGGCCACGTTCCCCGCGGCAAAGTAAGCGGTGGCCGCGGTGTCTATTGCGCCGTAGCTGTCTGGCTCCAGAGCCATCGCCCGTTTGGCCAGTTCAATCGCTTCCTGCGGCTTCTCGTTGCACTTTGCACAGAGCCACGCGGTGTTATTCAGCCACGTGCTTAGCTGGCTGCGATCCTGCATTTCTGCCTTGAGCGCACCATACGCTCGTGCAAAGTAGGCCCTCGCCTCTGCGTTGCGGCCTTCGGCACGCAAGGCGTTCACAACCTCAATGGCTACGTCGCAGTCTGGCGCGGGCAGGTCCACAAGTTTATTGAGTAGATCGGCGGCAAGATGTACGTCGTGTGCGTCTCGGGCCGCATGCAATAAATAACCGTTGCGCTGCGCTTGCAGGTCGGTGCCCGCTGAGAATCGATCCGATTTTTCAAACGCGCGCATCTGGGCTGAAATATATTCGGTCGCTGAAGCGTAATCCTCGCGGAGTGCAGCGAGCAGCGTAAGTTCGGCCCTGGCATAAAACGCATAGTTTTCAGCCGGGTCATCGACCGGCGTTTTCGTTTGAACGATTGCCCTCAATTCCTGCCTGGCTTCATCGTTCCACGCACGATTACTGCATATTTTGGCCACCTCCGCGCGCACATCGACCGACTCGAGCGACCCTGCCAGCGCGGCGCGCGAAAAAACATCGGCCAGCATGTTGGATCCGCCTGCCTTCGTGCGCTCTATACGGCTTATTGCATAAAGAATTTCGGGTCGGCCCAAATATACAGAGAATTCCTCAAAGTCTTTGGCGGCCTCAGAAGTCAGCCCGTGATCGGCATACAAGGCGAACAGCTCAAAGACCGCAGGCGACGATCCAGGGTCGGAACTGGCGTTGCGGGCGCGCAACCGTAGGAAGGACGCGGCCCGCGCCGCATCACCCTGCTCCAGCGCATCTGTCACCAGCAACGTGCAGGCACAAGTCATCTGAACTTCATCGCCGCCCGCACTTGCCTCGATTGCTCGACGAAGAACCTCCATTGCCTTCTGGCGATCATTTTGCAGCAAGGCCCGCCCGGCAAGAATAAGCATCTGAACCCGTACTTCGCGCAAATCCATCGCACACAACTGTGCCGTGATGTCGGCATCTTCCAATAAGCTCAACGCACTGGCTGCGAACCAGCTCACGCTGTCGCTGGGATCGTCCTGAGCCAACCGGAGCAGGGCGGATGTCCCGCCCGGAATTTTAAATATCTTGGCAATAACGTTTTTTCGTTGCGCATTGTCGCCGTTGCCATACTCGGCCAGCTCCTTCCTCACCTCCGGGGGATCACTTTCCACCGACCACGGCAACTGCATCAGCAGTTCAGTCGCCCCGGAAGCAATTTGGGGAGAGGGGCTGCGAGCCGCCTGCATCAGTTGGGGCCGAGCGGTCATCCCGAGAGATTTCAGCAGAGTGGCAGCAGCCTCACGCGCCGCGGGATCAGGGTCGGCAAGCCGCTGGATCAGAGAATCAACTTTCTCCGCTTCCGCGGAGGGCGCAGTAGACGTCGCGCCGAGTAACAGCGGCGCGGAAAACAACATCAGAACAAGTGAAACCAAGCGGCGCACGATAGGCCAATCGTATGCGCGGATAGGCGATGATCCAACGCCGGTCGAAATGGGTAATTCGCAAAATTCGTGGAAAGAGCGCGGGCGGGGCGGTCATACCACAAAAACTCCGCCTGAATGCACGCTCTGTTACCAGATTCCCATCACTCCTGCTCGTGCGAAACAAGCTGCTTGAAGATCACGGTGCTCATCGCATCGACCGTGCCGACATAAAAGCGCACGTCGTCGCCCTCGGGCGTGCCGTCGGGGGGGACCTTGGGAGGGTAGACGGCCTGAAGATTTTCCACCGTGCAGGCAACGTGCGCGGTATTGCCGCTAACTTCAACCACCTTCATCGTGCAGGACATGCTTCCGCGGAACAGATCGACCGACGAGACGGCGCGGGTGGCGAAGTCGTCGATTTCTATGTAAATCAGCCGGGTCACCCCAAGCCGCGGGGCGACATCGACGACGTTTTTCATGTCGAGATTGGGATGATCCTGTTGATACCGCGCAATCGACGCCGGCTGCACGGGGAACGTCGATTCCTTCAGCTCTGCTGCCCCGTCCTTGCCGGACTGCGAGCGGAGCTTTTTCTCGACAGAGTTGGCCAGATCGAGACTGAGGGTTGGATAGTCAATCTGCAATCCCCGATCAGTGTAAACCATGATGCCGACGCTCTGGCCCTGCAGGCCAACATATTTTGGCGGCTCCGGTGGCTTGGGAAGAACCTTGTCGGCCAATACGCCAGTGATCGCGCAGCCGGGAAGGAATGGCAGGAACATCAAGATCAAAGGAAGGAGAAATTTGCAATTCGACTTCGGCGCAGCGGTGTTTTTCATAGTTGAATCCTCAGCGTTTCACTTCCACCCATCAATTCCGCGTACATGGATGTAGATTTTCCATCCCCAGGCTATCAGTGCCCACGCCAGCAGCGGGACGACATAGTAGCGTGCGGGGATCGTGCGCATCAAACGGGCGACCGGCTTGCCGGTAACCGCAATATACACCCCCGCCCAGAACATCAGGGCCGCAGAGAGCGCCAGAACGGTGCCCATCGGCTGGACATAAAGGCTCGCCAGTACATTGCCTCGCACGAACCAGGCAAAGCTCGATGTCATGCCGCAACTGGGGCAGGGCAATCCAGTACGGGCCATGAACTGGCAATCGTTCAGCCCCAATTGAGTATGAGTCCCATATCCGTTGGGATCGGGCGTAAGCCGCGCAGCGATGACCAACGCGCCCAGGCAAGCAAGAGAGATCAGGAAAAGACTGATCCGCCAGCCCAGATCGACGTTGCGCACAGAGGCGGGGCCGGTATAGATCAGGGGGACGGGCTGCGGCATTGTCGCTACTGTACGGGTGCATGATGCCCGCGCCAAAAAACAGCACTTGGCATGAAACATCGTTCGCGGCCGCGGGTATTGGTGGGAAGCCAGACAAGCTGTTCCGTCTATCTTGACAAGCGGGTTTGGACAATTAGGCTGTCGATTCGCAACCGTTGCGCCGCTCGTGCGCCTTCAGACCGTTAGACCGCGTCTCGTGTTTAGCGTGATGCTTTGGATTTTTTTGAAGGCTTTCACGGGCAAAGAACGCCGGTGAGAAAGCAGTAGCGTCATGCGTGTATTCATGCTGGGGTGGGAATTTCCGCCGTTTATCAGTGGCGGCCTGGGCACCGCCTGTTATGGCTTGACCAAAGCCATGAGCGGGATCGGCACGGACATCATGTTCGTGTTGCCGCGGCCAGTTGCCACGCCATTCAGCACGCACGTTCGCCTGGTCAGCCCGCGCGCCGACTCGCCGCTGGCCTCGCCCACTACCGAATTTCGGATGGACGAGTTTGACAATGTCACCTTCCGAACCGTTAACGCACAACTGAGCGTCTACAACACCCCTGCCGACTATGAAGAGAAGATCCGGCAGGAGCGCATGCGCCGGGAGCGCCTTGGCGATGCAGCTTTGAACGAGCCTTCCACCGGCTCATCAATGGGCACCGTTAAAACGGTCGGCACCGCCCCTGGCGCCAGCAGTGTGTCCGGCCCCGGATCGCACTATGCCGGCGATATGTTCGCTGAAGTGCAGCGGTATGCGATGCTGGCTGCCGAGATCGCCCGGCAGGAAGATTTCGACGTCGTCCATGCCCATGACTGGATGACCTTCCCGGCAGGCCTCGCGGTCGCGGGCATCAAGGGCGTGCCGCTGGTCATTCACGTTCACTCGACTGAATTTGACCGCAGCGGGCTGCATGTCGATCAACGCATTTACGACATCGAGCGTCGCGGAATGCACGGGGCGATCAAGATCATCGCTGTCAGCCATCTGACGCGCAATCTGGTTACGCACCATTACGGCATCGACCCCGGAAAGGTTGAGGTCGTTTACAACGCGATCGAATCCAACGGCAACGGGTTCGACGAGGAGAAATATTCGATCCACAAGGACGAAAAGATCGTTCTATTCCTCGGCCGAATTACGATGCAAAAAGGCCCGGAGTATTTCCTGGCTGCAGCCAAGAAAGTCCTGGAAGTCATCGACAACGTGAAGTTTGTCATGGCTGGTTCGGGTGACATGATCCGGCGCACAATTGAAATGGCCGCGAGCATGGGCATCGGCCACAAGGTGCTGTTTACAGGCTTTCTTCGGGGCGGGGACGTTGAAAAAGTTTTCAAAATGGCCGACCTCTACGTCATGCCCAGCGTCAGCGAGCCCTTCGGCATCGCGCCGCTGGAAGCGATGAGCCACGACGTGCCGGTCATCATCTCCAAGCAATCGGGGGTTGCCGAAGTCCTCACTCACGCGCTGAAGGTGGATTTCTGGGATATCAACGAGATGGCCAACAAGATCATCGCGGTCCTGCGCCACCCGCCGCTATCGCAAACCCTTCGCCAGCACGGCAGCTTCGAAGTGAGAAGGCTAAGCTGGACCGACGCGGCCCGGTCGTGCGTGCAGGTATACCAGGATGCGGTAAAGGCGATGAATGGGCGGTGAAGCTTACGCTGCTTTTGCACGTGACCGGTTGTTCGCCCGCAAACATGAATTGGACAGACGACTTCCGCTCTCGCATTAATCTGGCACCGGGCGTTGCCAACCTGAACGCGGGCACTCTCTCGCCGACGCCGCTGCCTGTGCTGGAGGCCGCGGAGGCGTTGCGGCGCAAGCAGGCGTTGATGCCGCATGACTTTTTCTTTCGTGAGGCTGGCGCGATACTGAAACAGGCACGCACGGCGCTCGGCGATGAATTGGGGGCAAAGGCAAGGGATCTCTTTCTTCTTCCCAACGTCACCTGGGCAATTAATCTCGCCATCCGCGCCGCTGAACGACTGAAGACGCCAGGGCGTCATGTCGTCCTGGCGGCAAACTGCGAGTACGGCTCGCTTTTGCATGCCTGGTCGCAGCATCAAGCCAGCGGCCTGCAATTGCGGTTTGTGAGCGTTGATTCCTGCCGAAGCCGTGCCGAGATCCTCCGGGCATTTGATGCCGCATTGTCCGAATGCGCCGGCCAAGCGCTGGCGATTTATTTCTCGCACGTGGCTCAACCCACGGGTTTTGTATTACCGGCTCGAGATCTGGTCGAACTGGCGCATCGCCACGGCGCCCTGGCCATTATAGATGGGGCGCACGCACCGGGCTTGCTCCCGCTGGACTTGGGCAAAATTGGCGCTGACGCCTATGGCGGCAATCTGCACAAGTGGATGATGGCCCCAACGGGCGCGGGGTTCCTGCATGTCACCGGCGCGCTCCAGGATGCACTATCGCCGCTGGTGGTGAGCTGGGGCGCAAAGCATCTGTCCACCCACAATCGCCATGAGCAGGACGATTTCTTCGGCGGAACACACCTGCAGGGCGCAGTTGAATTCCATGGAGTTACTGATCGCATTCCCCAAATGGTGATGCCGCAGGTGATCCAATTCTGGGATGAGCTGAATCGAGACCGCGTGCGCGCGCGGCAAAAGGAGCTTTCACAATACGCAATCAAAACGATCGGCGCAATCCTGGAGCCGTTCGTTCAACCAGATGACGAGCGTCAATGGGCGATGACTGCGTTCAAGTTTGAACCCTGTGATCGCAAGGCCTTCCGGTCCTGGATGTGGAACCACGATCGCATCGCTGCGGTCACGACGCGCTTGCGGGAAGATGTTGAAGAGACGGGGCAGGACACCCAGCCCCAGCCTTATTTCCTGCGCGTCAGCGCTTCCTGGTTTAATACAACGGACGATATCGATCGCCTGACGCACGCGCTCCGGGCGCTGCTTCGTCTGAGGCCGAGAGAGGTGTTTCCAGCTTAACTGGTTAATCGATCAACCCCAGTACCACATAAAACTGGGCCCTTCGCACCTTCATCTTAACCAAATCTCAATCTGCCATTGATCCAGCGCGAACCCTTGATCAATATGGTTCGACCTCCCGTAGCTGGGCTGGCGCGGGCGAACCATCTTATTGGATAGGAGAAACGCATGTCCCTCTCGCGATCCCGCTCAGTTTCTCGGCCGAGTCTGGCTGCGGCAACGGCAGTAGAACAGCTTGAAGCGCGCCTGCAGTTTGATTCAACCTTCGTGCCCATCTCGCCTACGCCTTTGTCGCAGAACTGGAACAACACAGCTTTGATAACTACCGATGACGATTGGTCCGGCGTCCCCGGCGTCACAGGCTATCGAGGGGAGGTCGCTGGCAGCACTGCCGATGTCGATCCGCAGACCATCACCGATGAACGCCTCACCACCCCAACCATTACGGCGAATCAGACCGATCCCATCGTTCTGACCGGCGGCGGCGTTGCCGAATTTGAACTGCCCGATCCGGTCGTTGCGCTTCAAGGTTCAAGCTCGAATGACGCGCCGTTCCTGTTGTTCAACGTGGACAGTACCGGCGTCTCGTCGGTTCAGGTGTCGTATCGCCTGCGCGACATTGACGCTTCGGTACGGGATGGAATCGAGCAAGTGGCACTTCAGTACCGGCTCGGCGAGAGCGGCCCATTTGTGAACGTACCCTCGACCTATGTCGCGGACGCGACAACCGGCCCATCGAAGGACAGTTTTGACAACGTGCTTTCGGCAGTTCTGCCCGCGGAGGCGGGGAATCAGTCGAAGTTACAGGTTCGCGTGATGACCACCAACGCCAACAATCCAGATGAGTGGGTGGGCGTGGATGACGTCGTGATCGGCTCGGCCGCGGCAAGCCCGGGCGCGTTTTCGTTCCGGCAGAGCGGTTACACCGTCGGCGAGGGCGGAGGAACCGCCACGATTACCGTTACACGATCGGGTGCGTCCAACGGCGCTGCACAAGTGCATTACGCCGCGACCGCCAACACCGCGGACGCCGGCGACTTCACCGCGGTCAGTGGTGATCTCAGCTTTATTGACGGACAAACCACCAACAGCTTCACCATCCCGATCACCAACGACACCTCGCCCGAATCGCCCGAACTAGTCGATCTGACGCTCAGCAGCCCCACCAACGGGGCAACGCTCGGCTCGCAATCCTTCGCGCAGCTCACCATCCAGGACAACGACGGCCAGGCGCCCGCGGGCGTGTTGCTGAATGAGTATGAAGCCAATCCACCCACCAGCGCAGACAACCCATACGAATACATCGAATTGCGCGGCCCCGCGGGCACGAATCTCGACAATGTCTACGTCCTGGGCGTCGAAGGCGACTTCCCGCAGAACCCGGGAAACGTCGATCTGGCGTTCAATCTCACGGGTCGCGTGATCGGCTCCAACGGTATCCTGATCATCAAGGCAACCATTGGCGGCCACACACCCGCCAACGGCACGACGATCGTCGGCGATACTGTCTTCAACGACGCACCCGCCATCGAGAACAACGCCAATTCCTTCCTCGTCGTCTATAGCCAGACGCCGATTACCGGCGGTCAGGATCTGGACCCGGGCACCGATGACGGCGTCCTGGAGTTGCCCGCGGGCGCCATTCTAATGGACAGTGTTGGCGTCAAAGAAAGCGGCATCAACGGCCTGGTTTACGGTCCGCAGATCACCCAGAGCAGCGGAACACCCGACGGCGCGACGCGTTTTGCCAATGACCTGACGCCAAACTCGGCCGCGGCCTGGTTCTGTGCTGATCTTCAGGGCGGGGCAAACTCGCAAACGGCGTATGACGGCACAAAGGCCAGTGCGAACTTCCCGATCGGCGGGGCATCGCTCACGCCCGGCGCGCCCAATACGATCACGCGCGATCTCACGCCGCCGGTGCTTGATCCGGGCGTGTTTGAATACAACGTCTCGGCCCAGCGCATCACGCTTACGTTCAGCGAATCGGTTTCGGCAAGCTTCGACGCCAATGATTTCACTTTGATCGACAAGACGCATGGCAACACGCCGGTGCCCGCAAGCAACATCGACATCACGCCGGGCGCAGGCAATACGATCGTGCTGACGTTCAAGAATTACCCCGGAAGTTCGGTGCTGGGGAACGCGCTGCCCGACGCGCGGTATGAGCTTACCGTCATTCACAACGGCGTTACCGACACCCCCGGCAACGCGATGAGTGAGGATTTCCTGCTACCCTTCTTCAGCTTTGCTGGCGATGCGAACCACGATGCTTCGGTCAATTCAATCGACTTCAATACGCTAGCGGCCAACTATGGCCTGTCGGGGCGAACCTTCTCCCAAGGCGACTTCAACTACAATGGCACGGTTGACTCAGCCGACTTCACCGCGCTGGCGACACGCTTTAACTCCAAGCTGGCCCAGCCTGGCAACGCCCCGTTGCCGGCTAGCAGCTTGTTTTCGATTGCTCCGATCGGGCCGACAGCCAGCGATCGCGATTTGCTCGATTTGATTTGAGCGACTGTTTCACAATTGGGGCCGGTCATTTAGAGTGTCACCTGTCAAACAGGAGACATCTATGTCCGAGCGCACCGTCCTCATCATTTCCGGAACCAATCGCCCCGACGCCAACGCGCTCAAAGTCGCGCATATTCTCGAAGGTCATTACAAAAAATTGGGCGCGCCGACGGAGTTGCTCAGCCTGACCGAGTTACCGATGGAGGTGTTTGCCGGCAGCGCCTATGCGACCAAACCCCCGGGAATGATTGCGATTCAGCAGCAGGTGCTGGCTGCGGGCGGACTGCACGTGGTGACACCGGAATACAACGGCTCGTTTCCCGGCGTTCTCAAATACTTCATCGATATGCTCAAATTTCCAGAGAGCTTCGAACGCAAGCCCGTCGCCTTCACCGGCGAGGCCGCGGGCCAGTGGGGAGCGCTGCGTTCGATCGAACAACTTCAGATGATCTTTGGATATCGGAATGCCCACATCTTCCCTGAGCGCGTCTTCATTCCGGGCATCGGCCAGCAGCTTGACGCTAACGGCAAGCTGAAAGATGCGTCGCTTGATGAACGGCTGGCGAAACAGTGCATGGGCTTTGCGCTGTTTGCTGATGTGATTTGCAAGCACGTTGCGGCCTCGTAGATGCGTGCGGCTTTTCCCTCTCCCGGTACACCGGGAGAGGGTAGGGTGAGGGTTCGCGCAATCCACGCTCTATCGAAATGAACGTCTCCCCGCAGAAGACCCTCACCTCAATACTCACCCGGGGCACCGGGAGAGGAAGTTACGTTCTGAAGCTTGCAGGGTTGCTCGCCCTAACGACGATCGTCTTCGCTCCAACCATCGTTAATCATTTCATCGCTTGGGACGATCAGCAGGAGATTTACGCAAATGCTCATTTCGATTCGCTAAGCTGGCACTGGACGCACACGCAGGAGAGCGTCTGGATGCCGCTCACGTATTACGCCTGGGGCGGGATCGCGGCGCTGTCGCAGCAGGCGCCGGATGGAGATGGAATTCGCCTCGACCCCGCTCCCTTTCATGCCGCGTCGGTGCTGTCGCATGCTGTTGCAGTGGCGATGGTGTTTCTGATTTTGCGAAGATTGACGGGAAGAGAATGGGCCGCGTTTTTCGGCGGTGCCGTGTTTGCCGTGCATCCGCTGCAGGTCGAGTCGGTGGCATGGGCGTCGGAGCTGACAACCGCGCTCAGCGGCGCTCTGTTCTTTGCAGCACTGGATCAATATCTGAGATGCGTCGATGCCGAGGGGCGACGCAAGTGGATCTTCGGCGCGGTCGCGACGGTTTTCTATATCCTCTCTCTCCTGACCAAACCGACCGCGATGGTGTTGCCTGCGATGGTTCTGGTAATCCATGTGTTATTGGTACGGCGGAGATGGATAAGGCTGGCGACGATATTGGGCATCTGGATTCCGCTGGCGGTGGCGGACTTTCTGATCGCGCGGCATTTCCAGCCTGCGGAGCAGGTTCCGTCATTGCCGCTGGTGCAGAGATTGATCGTTGCGGGCGATGCGGTGGCGTTTTATCTTGGGAAGCTTGTTTGGCCATTTTCCGTGTTGCCGGACTACGGACGCATGCCGCAGACCGTGCTTGCGGGACACAGCCTGCTTTGGATCGTCGCGCTGGTGTTGGTGGTGGTCGCCATTTTCTCGATCCGCCGCGCCCCGCGCTTCGCCACGGCCGCGGCGATTTTCCTTTTAGGGGTGGGGCCGTTGCTGGGGCTGGTCAAGTTCGATTACCAGTTCTATTCGACGGTTGCGGATCGGTATGTGTACCTCTCCATGTTCGGCGTGGGTCTCTTCGTAGCCGCTCTATTGTCGCCTAGCGGCGTTACTCCCTCGTCCAGTACGCTGGGAGAGGGCTGGGGAGAGGGTTCGCGCGGGGGCGTGGCTCTTGCAAACCGAGACCGATCGTCCAATCCCTCACCCACCCCTCTCCCGGAGTACCAGGCGAGGGTAAGAAGTGCGGCCCTCGCTTTTGTGCTACCGTTTGTCTGCATCGCCGCACTTGCCGTGCTGAGCTTTATACAAGTTCAGCGCTGGCGCGACACCCGCACGCTGTTTGAATACAACGCCTCCATTCGTCCCGGCAGCTACATCTCAAACAAAGTGCTGGGCTTGGAATTCTCTCAATCCGATCCCACCCGCGCCGCTGAGCATTTTCGGGCCGCGCTGGCAGTGCATTCCGATGACGCGGTCGTGCATTACAACTATGGCAATCTCCTCGCCGGCCAGAAAGAACTCCCTCAAGCGATTGAACAGTGGGAGCAGGCGGTTCGGTGCAAGCCCGACCATTACCGGGCGCTAAACAACCTGGGCGTTGCCGCGCAGAGGAACAGGCAGATCGACCTGGCACGAGACTATTACGAGCAATCAATCCGGGCCAGCGAGCAGGCGAATGAGCCCTTTGCCGATCCACACCGCAACCTTGGGTTGTTGCTGCTCGCGGAAGGTCGAGATCAGGATGCAGTCGCTCAATTCGAGGCTGCGCTTCACATTAATCCTGACCTTCTCGGCGTTCAGCGCGCATTGGAAATGGCTCGGAAAAATACTCGCTCAGTCCCATAAAAACACGATTTTCAGTTAGCAAAATTTGACGCCAGCCGATTACAGTTGCCGCCCGATATCCAGAATTGCAGTGTTGTAACGGTGAGGGTTTCTTGATGCCGTTTGTCATCCAGTCGCTTGAAAAGCGTTTGTTATGTGCCTCAACCCCGGTCAGTCCCCGGGCGGACACGCTGGGGGCCACGTTTGACAAGAGTGAGCGGCAGGCGCTGCTCGATCGGCTGACGCACCTTCCCAGCAACACGCGCTCGTCATTACAGACCAAGCTCAATAGCAGCGTTACGCAGTTCGACAACGCGCTGCTCGGGTATTTCCAGGGCCGCAGCAACGCGCACTTTTTCTTCGATCCTGCGGACGCGGCGAGCTACGGCGACTTCATCAAGAACAACAACATCAACTACGCGGACATCAAGGCCAACGCGGATGCTGTGGCCGATTCGCATCTGTTTCCCGATCAATCTGCCGCGCAGACGTATACCGTCGATCTGCCCGCCAACATCAACTGGGCCGACACCAGCCCCAGCAGCAACCCTGAATTTATCCACGCGCTTAATCGTCACGGCTTCTGGACCGAACTCGCCTGGAGTTCCGCGATCGACGGCAACGCTAAATATGCGACTGAACTGGAATACGAACTGGCAAGCTGGTCGCAGAAGTTCACCAGCGTCGGCACGCCCTCGTTCTTCTCCGCGACCGATCAGGATGGCTGGCTGCTGGACAGCTCCATCCGCGTAGAGAGCTGGGTCTTTGCTTATTTCACACTGCTCGATAATGCGCAGTTCACCAGCGCTGAGGATTCACTGTTTGCTTACAAGTTGCTCCAACAGGGTGATTTTCTTTACAGCAACGCGCTGACGACGACGGATTATGAATCAAACCGCACGCTGACACTGGCCAAAGGCCTGCTGTATCTGGGCGAACTCTTCCCCGAGATCGACAACGCTGCGGCCTGGGAGACAACCGCGCGCGATCTTCTGTTTAAGTGCATGGACAATCAGCTCTATCAGGACGGCTCGCACGTGGAGCAAAGTCCCGGCTACACCTCCAACGCCGCGGAGGATTTGCTGGAGGCTCGGCGGCTGGATGAACTGAACGGCAACACCTGGCCCGATGCCTATAAGACCAAGCTATCGAATGCGATCGATTCGTACTGGCAGTTGCTCTCCCCCAACAGCACACGGCCGGCGATCGGCGATACATATCGCTCGACGAGCTTTACGCTTTTCCTCAAGGCAGATCTGATTCAGGGCACGAGTCGCTGGCCCGCAGCCAAACCGCGCGTGCGGGACGTGTGGCTCTTTGGCGGGGCAACCGTCACGCCGTACTTGAATAACCCCGTCTCACCCGCGCTGGGCAATCGAGGCAAGACGTATCCACTCGAGAATTCCGGCAACTACGTCATGCGTTCCGGCAACGGCAGCGATGCCAATCAGGTTATCTTCGACGCAGGCCCCAAAGGCGGCGTGCATGGTCATAATGATTTGCTGAATTTTGAATTGTTCGGCGGCGGGCGTCCGCTGATTTCTGATCCGGGCGCATATAAATACGACTCGTCCTCCAATCGCGCGTATGTGATCTCGACTAAAGCGCACAACACGCTGAACGCCGATGGTGCAAACATCGGCGCGCTCGAAGGCAACCTCGATGGCGCAAACGGCAGCATCCTGGTATCGCAATATGACGAAGATGCCAATCACGCCCAGATTACCGCGTCGCACTGGGGCTATGCATATCTGGCCGGCCAGCCGGTGCTGACACGCAGCATGTGGTACGACCTGAGCGGCACGATCATCATCGTCGATTGGGCCGAGGGGAATGCCAGCCATGCGTATCAGCAGTCGTTTAATCTTCAGACCGAAGGCGACACCAACAACGTGACCGTTGACGCGGCCAACTTCACCGCGCGCACGCGCTACGCAAGCGGCGGCAATGTGAAAATCGTCGGCCTCTCCCGCCCGGGGCAAACGGCCGCGAAGGGTTCGCTGACGTTTGTGACCAACACAGCCAGCGGCGATTACAAGGACGACGCGTATCGCTTCACCATCTCACAGTCCGGTAGTTTCGTCTGCTTCGTCACGCTGATCACCGCGTACGACGGCACAACCGCGCCCAACACCACCGCGACGCTTCTCAACACGCCCGCGGCCGGTGGGGTGGTGCAAGTGAAGCTGACCAAGAACGGCGTCGATCAGCAGATTGACTTCACTCCGCCTACGCTCGATCACCTCAACGCCACCGCGACCTCGCGCGGCACGTGGAACGATGTCGCCTATGACAAGAGCGGCAACCTGCACTTGGCTTATTACGATCGGGATACGAAGAACCTGATGTACGCGGTGCGAAGTGCGAGCAACGGCAAGTGGTCGATTCCGCAGATCGTTGATCTGCCGGTCAGCGTGAACGATCCGGGCGAGTATCAGTACATTTCGCTGGCGCTGGACAACAACGGCCACCCGGGCATCGCCTATTTCGACGGGTGGAACGGCGATCTCAACTACGCGTATTTCGACCCGACGTACAGCAGTTGGCAGATCACCAAGATCGACAGCAAAGGCTCTACCGGTTTGTATCCGCAGCTTGCCTACAGCCGCGGAAACGGCGCGGTCATCAGCTTCTATAACCGCACCAAGGGCGACCTCATGCTCGCGCAGTCCGCCACCGGAGGCTACACGTTGACGGCGATCGACAGCACGGGTGATGTGGGGCGATTCAGTAGCATTTTGCTTGACCCCAATCGCCCTGACGCAACCAAATGGGCGATCGGTTACGAAGACACGACCAACGGCAATTACAAATACGCCATACAGGGTTTATTTAACGGCGGCACGCAGGTCAGCGGCTATACGAATTACACGGTCGATGACCTGGCAATCGCCGGCGGATATGTGTCATTGGCTTTTTACGACAGCGGCACCAGCGACTCCAAGCGCTACAAGCCGGCGATGAGCTATTACGACGCTGCCAACAGCGCACTACGATATGCAAAGGGCCTCGACAGCGGGCAAAGCTGGGAGACACAGACGGTTGCGTCAAAGAACATCCAGGGGCTCTACACGCAGTTATTCTTTGACAGCAACGGCAAAGCCAACATTTACTATTTCAACCGTTCGTCGAACCAAGCCATCCGAGCCCTCCTGAGTAAAGGCGCCTGGGGCTTCACAACGTTGGACGACGGCGGTAGAGAGATTCACGTCTCGTTGAATGGCAGCGGAAATGTTGCCTATAGCAATCTTGACGAAAGCGTGGGCGAACTGACGGTAAACATTATTTAAGCGCCGCTAAAAAAACAGCCACAGAGCCACAAAGATCACAGAGTCCAGAGAAGAATCTATCGAAATTCTCTCAGCTTTTTCTCTGTGTGCTTTGTGGCTCCGTGGCTCATCAACATACTTAGTAAAGCGTCGTATTCGTCCCCGTTCCCAGCTTCATTCCCGGAATTGGCGCAGCTTTCTCGCTGCGATAAATCAGGATCTGTGTCTTGGAATAGGAAATAATCTCCGGCCGCTGGTCGCCATCGAGATCTCCGACCAGGACGAACGGTTCGCCGTCGGGGCCGGATGTGTCCAATTTCAGCGCGTCATTGAACGCGTCCGCCGGGCCGAGTTTAGCAACGCATTTGCCGGCGCCATCCAGCAGCTTCCGCTCCTGGCCCGCAACGATTTCATCGACGCCGTCCCCGTCCCAATCGATCAGCCGGTGCATCCGGCTGTCGCCGCAGTAATAGATGCCGAGGCGCTCACCTTTACTATCAATGATTTCAATCGTTCCTTTGCGGTAAGGCTCATGCGCGATATCGACAACGATCTGCGGCCCGGGAATGTCTGAACGGACATGCCCGATATCGATTGATTCATAGTGCCGGCCGGGGATTTCCCAATAAATCTTTCCGCGGCCATCGGTCATCACCAGCCCCTTAGCGCCACAGCAGCTTTGAACGAGGCGATAGTCTTCGGGCTTTGTTCCGGGAGTGAAAATTTCGCAGCAGTCTTCGTGGCCGGTAATCAGGTCGATCGACTTCGGGGCAAGCGTCCACATCTCCTTGCCTTCCGGCGTGAGCAGCGTGAAGCCGGCCATCACTTCGTCCCGGCCGTCGCCGTCCATGTCAAATAGAAACGGATGATGACACGTCTTGAAGGTGGCAGGCTTCCAGTGCCAGAGCGGCTTCCAATCATCGGTGTATGCCCAAAGCTGCGTGTAGCGGCTCTTGATGATGATGTCTCTCGCGCGCGGGCCTCCGCGGAGGTTGGCAAAAGTTATGCAGTCGGCGACTTTTAATTCTTCAGGCAGCGGAAACCGGCGGAGTTCTTTGCCAGTGACGCCATCAAGCACGATTAGCGAGCCCTTGTTGCTCAGATAAACTTCCGGTTTGCCGTCGCCATCCAGATCATAAATCTGCACCGGCACGTCATAACCGAGCACCGGGCTGCCGGAATTGGCCGTGCCCCAATGCCACATCGTCGAGCCATCCAGCCGGGTGGCCAGGAGCGTCGTTACGTTTTGCTTGGTTTGGCGCGCGGTGAGCAGTTCTGCCTTCCCGTCCCCATCCAAATCCGCTGCCACCAGCCATTGCCCGTGATAAGCGGGATCAGGTTTGATCGTCTTCCAGGGAAGAACCTCGGGGCCATCCAGTTCCCAGACGTTTTTTTCAAAAGGCGCTTCTGCGCGAGCTAGTGAAGCAGTAAGCAGGCACAGACAAAAGGCGGCAAACACATGAGTTTTCATAGTAAGTCTCCGAAGCAATACGATACCGGCAGAAACGCGGCCCGCAATTGACGCGCGAAGCACCAGATTCAAATAGGCCCAAACGCAGGAAATGTTGAAGGATTCACAGCGATTTAGAGCAACCACCGCCCACGCCCGGCCCATTCATGCAAAAAATGGGCGAATAAACCTGGACGCATCGCGCTTTTGAATAGCCTCGCCAAGCGTCTGCGCATCTGGCACCCGCTGAAGATAGTTGTTCGCCACGTCGTCCGTGAAGTCGGCGTTGCGAGTATAGCGCAGCTCCTGCGACCTGTCCTGGGACGCCGGCTCGACATGCACATAATTGGGATCGCTTAGGAACTCACGCAATCCCAAATGGGCTGCCCGCACCGATAACATCCCGTAACGGAAGGCGTCGACATGCGAGGCTTTTGGGAACGCATGAAACAGGATCGGGCCGGAGTCGAGCCCCGCCGAGAGCCGATGGATCGTGGCGCCGACCAGGTCCGGCCGCTGGTCAAACATTGCCCAGAAGTTCGTGCTGCTTCCGCGGTAATATGGGGAAACGCCCATGTGAATGTTGATCGCCTTCCTCGCGACCAGCAACTCGCACAGCGGGCCCCGGATGTAGCTTGCGCCAAAAACAACGAACGCATCGCTGCTGAGCGCCTCGCCCAGATCGTTTGTTTTTATCCTGCTCAGATCGCCCATCTTCATCGAGATCGAGCGCACATTCTCCGGCAGAAACCTCGCGCAGCCGAAGACCTCCGTTTCGGCTCGCATCACGCGCGAGAAATAATCCTGCATCACTGGCGATTTGCGGAAGAAATCGTCTACCAGTCCGGGAAAGATTGTGTTGCATTCCTGCACGGCAAACACGCGCGTCGATATCGAAGCCAGCGTCTCGATGAGCGCGATGTGACGGGGCTGGTTACTCGTGAAGACGGTGATGGTCATGCAGCTAGCGCTTTAACAAGATTCGCGTGGTCTTCTCGTGGAAACTCAAGCTCGCTGTCTCTTCCGCTGCTCATATTGGCCCGAAAACCAAGCGTAATGCCAAGTTCACGGAGGATCGTCAGCGTGGTGTCGTTATATGAATTGCAGGGGTGCGACATCGTGGAAGGGCGTTCGCCCAAGAGCTGGGTCAGATAGGCGTAATTCTCGAAATACTCATCGCGCTGCTCGTCTTCGCTCATATGCTCGATGCGTGTCGGGTGAGTATGCGAGTGGAGGCCGATGACATGACCCGCCCCGTGCAGCGTGCGAATTGCTTCGTCATCCATCCACAACGATTCAGCAATATGTCTCACATCAAGCCGGCTGTCTGAAATCATCTGGTTCATCAGGTCTTGATATCGCGCGGGGCCAAGGGCTTCATCGCGCACAAAACGAAATTTGCGATCGGCGTCGGTATAGAACGGAAACCCGCCCAGATAGGTCCGCGGGTTGAATTCTTCGAGCAGCATTTCTGCAATCTGCGCGTGGGGGCTGTGGGAAAGGGCTTCGTAAAAGGCATCGTAAAAGCCGTCCACCGAGGCGAACTGCGTCATGCGGAAATAGCGATAGACTTCCAGCGGCTCGATGTTCCCCTGAAGAACGGAGGTGTAAACAAACCAGAACGCGGTCAGGTTGTACCGTTCGAGGACGGGCAGCGCGATTTCGTACTGACAGCGAAGATTATCATCGAATGTCAGGCATACCGCTCCCCGGCCAAGAGCCCTGTTGCGCGCGCAAAACAAAAATTCCTGCGCGGACATGATGCGATCCGGGCCAATTGATTCAATTAATTGCGTCAGTTGGTCAGCCGAGATCGACCCCTGGCCCGCAGGGTGGACGGCATCGTGAAAATGATGAAACATGAGCCCGTGCGGCGTCATCTCAGCCTCCAAAACGATCTTTTAGTATTTCAGGCATCCTTATTATCGGCCGTTGGCTCGTCGCCCCTAAACCCATTCTTCCTGGTATGGCCAGAGGGAGATTACCGAGAAATGCTTTCTGGCCGGAGGTATGTCTGGCTGGCGCTCATTCTGCTGTGCTACGGCTGGATCGATGTATCGAAGTTGGTCTGAGGCGCAACATAACTTGTCCCAAAGGCGAGGTGTCAAACCTTGCTTATCCCCATTTCAAATCCTTTCGCCTTTCGGATACCCTGCCCTTTGTGTTTCCCGATCAGCCACCACCCGGATTTTTAGACGTCCCTGCGCTGCTGGAGCGAAGCCAGCCGCGTGCTGGCCACATGCGGTCTGTACTCTTTGCTGCGGGGGCGTTTGTGGCCTTGGTGATCGCCAGCACATTTTTGTCCAGCCGCGGGCAGGTGGGCGAGGCGATTGTCGAGGTTGTTTCGGGGCTGGCGCTGATTGGCGCGTTGGCGGGCTTGATGATCTATACGTGGATCGTCGCCCGGCGTCATCGGATGGAGATGATCCAACTTGAAGCGATTGAAGAATTGGTAACTCTGCGCCGCTGGCCGCAGGCGGCGATGGTGCTTGAAGCGATGCTCAGCCAGCCCACCCGTACTCAGCAAGCCCGAATCCAAGCCCTGATTTATCTGTCCGGCGTGCTATCTCGATATGAGCGATTCGACGAAGCCATCAGCGTGCAGAACTATCTTCTGGACAACGTGAATATGGATGATATGACCGCGCACGCATTGCGGATGGGCCGGACGATGGCGATGCTGCGCCAGGATCATCTTTTCGATGCAGATCGAGCAATATCCGATTTGCGACGACGCATTGGCCGGCAGCCCACCGCCGAGGCCGCGGGCGATGTGCTTCCGCAGGCGCCGGAGTCTGCCGGGCTGGCGCTGATTGAGATTTACCGGGATGTCAAAACTGGACATCCGACTGAGGCGCTGGAGACTTTTCGTGCCCGCCTCCCAGTGCTACGACGGCAACTTGGGCATCGTGTTGCCGACGGCTGGGCGCTGGCGGCCAAAGCGCATGATCTGCTCGGCCAGGAAGTTGAAGCGCAAGCGGCTTTTGAAAATGCCACGCTGCTCTCACCGATGGCCGAGTTGATCCGGCGTTACCCGGAATTGGCGTCGCTGGTACAGAAGTACCGTCCCGCAACCGCCCCCGCGGAAGCGGCGTGAGTCAACTTGGGATTTGTGTTTTTTGAAGTTGTGAGTTGTGAGTTCCCTGATGTTGCCCGTTGATTACGCAATCTCCCGTTTTCGCCGCGAACTGACGCTAGGTGCAATTGTGCGTTTTGTTTTGCTCGCCGGCGCGCTCTTCTGCCTCCTGAGCGGGCCGATGCTTAACGGTGGAATTGTGAACATTGTCGTGCTGATCGGCATCATTGCCATCTGGGTCAGCCTCAGCGCGCGCAGCGCTCGGGGGTCTCAAATGGCTCATTTATCGCAGGCATTGATCGCTACCGGTCAGTGGGAACAGGCGGAAAAGCATCTCGAGCAATCGCTTCGGGCGTTTTCGCTTTTCCGTTCGAGCAAGCTGATCACGCTGCATCACCTGGCGCTGCTGCGTCATGCCCAGAACCGCTATGCCGAATCAGCAACGTTATGTCGGGCGCTGCTCGGTCAACGCTTGGGGAATATGACTGGGCTGAGCAAATCCAGCCGGCTGATGCTGGCCGATGCTTTGCTCGAGATGGGGGATCTTCGAGGCGCGTATGCTGCGTTCATTCGCCTGCATCAAGAGCGGCTGAGCCTGGGCGAAGCCGTGCAACTGCTCTTGACCGAGCTGGATTATTCCGCCCGAATCGGCGCGTGGGATCACATGCTCGGTGCATTGATGACCAAGGTTCAGCTTGCCGAGCTTCTGCCTACTGCCAACTCAGCCGCAGCGCAGGCGCTCTTGGCGCTTGCGGCAAAGAAAATGGGTAGAATCGAGCTCAGCGAATGGCTTCGGCGTCGTGCCGTGCTTCTGGCGGAGCCAGAGACGCTGATGACGCAGAGGATGGTTTTGAAGGAATTGTTTTCGTGATTAGGCAAATACGTGATTTGCCTTTCACGTATTCACGCCGACATGGAGGTCGATCATGGCGCAACGGATTACAAACGCCCTGGCAACAGCGATGGCAATAGCAATGGTGGTTGCCGGCATTTGGGCGTGGCAGTCGGCATTTCGGTTTGCCGACGGAACAACCCGGCCAGATGTTACATTATGGGCCCTTCGTAGCGGTGCAGTCGCGCTGGCCGCAGTTGCGCAGGTGATCCTGATGACTTTTCTCGCCCGGGTTTTCTATCCGCGTGATGGCTTTTCAGCGTTTTTACGCATGGCTGCCGGGCTGGTCGCAGCGATTGCGATGATCAGCGCGATAGCTCTGGGGTTGGCGGGCCGATAAAGGACGGGGCGGTTTCTCCGGCTCAACGTTCGGGTTTTGCCCGAGGCGTCCAGTTTCTGCGACTTTTCGTGCAAGAGCGTGTGTGCAATAGGACCAACGATGCGCAAGCCACTGGCAATTATTCTGGCCGTAAGCTTTTTCTTTCTGGTGTCGGCGTGCGGAGCGGATACCCCCGCGTCGCAACCCGCGGCCAGTGCGCCGGCGCCTCACGGCCCCCCTGATCCGGGTGAACTGGCCTTAGCCGAACGCCTGGCCCAGATGGCACAGACAAACCTCACGCTGCGCCCCATCAGCGACATAACGATGAAGGAATCGGCCGCGCTGCTCGAGGCTGCTACCAAGCTCAATCCTTACGAGCGCCGCTATTACCAGTTGCGTGCCGAGGCGTGTCTGTCGCTCCGTGATGTCGATGGCGCGATCGAATCCTTTAAGCCGCTGGCGGCCGATCCAACCGATCAAGTATCGCAAACAAAACTCATCGACCTGTACGCATCCAAAAAAGAGGCCGCCGATGAGAAGATGGCCTATTACCAGCAGTTGCTCAGCACTGCAGGCATTTCCGCTGAGGTCAAAGCCCATGTTTATGTTCGGCTTGCCCAGCTTCAGCTTGATCGCGGGCAGGAAACCGATGCAAAAGCATCGACCGATGCTGCTTTGAACCTGAGTCAACTGGATCCTGACGCCCTTGAGATGAACGAACAGTTCGCCCGAGAAAGCACCGACGCCGAGCATGTCAATGCGCTTCTGGGTTTGCTCCGAGGCAATCCGCAACAGCCCGCGGTCGCCGCGCAACTGGCGGCGGAGCTTGCCGAGCAGGGCCTTACCAACGAAGCCGCCACCTGGTACGGCAATAGCGTGAACATGAGCAATCGGGCAAATGTGCCCGCTTCTCCCGACGTGTTCGCAGCCTATTTGTACGAGCTTCTGCTGGCCGGCCAAACCAAGGCGCTGGCAGGCCCGATTGATTCTCTTATTCAAAGCGATCCCACGAATGCCCAGGCCCTGTATCTAAAGCTCCTGCTCGCGCGCCGTGGAGACGATAAAGAAGCCATTACCAAATCCATTGACGCTGCGGTCGATGGATGCCTTGAACGCCTTTACAGCAGCTATCGCGCTGCTGACAAAGGCACAGACCCTCCTTCGACGCGCCCAACCGGCGATTTAGCGGCTCGCACCGGTGACGTCGCGGCACAAGCTGCCAAAGTAAAAGCCTCGGGCGACGAAGCCGTTATCGCGCAATACGCCGCAGCACTGACCGACCTGGCCTGGCTGGAAATTTACTTTGCCGAACAACCCGCCAATGCTGCGCCTCTGATTTCAGCCCTGCATGTTTTGGTTCCTGAAGACGATGCGCGTTTCGCTCGGCTTGAAGGGTGGTCGTTGCTCGTCGCAAAACAACCCGATCCAGCGAAGGTCAAGCTGTCGGCTGCGGCCGAGCATGATCCGCTGTCGGCAATGGGGATCATCAAGATCGCTTCCGCCGATCCGAAACAGGCCGACGATGTGAAGTCGTCGGCCCAGGATCTGCTGGACCAGAACCGATCCGGTCTGGTCGCGGCAATGCTGCTGGACGGTTTGCGCAACTTTGGAGCCGTTGTGCAGGTCAGCGAGCAAGGCAAAAAGATGCAGGCTGATCTGAATAACTTCCCAAAACAGTGGTTCGGTATCCTGGATGATCCGAGCCCGTTCTTTTTGATTACGGTAACGCCTGTTCAGATCAGCCACCCCTATGACGACCCGATGCTCGCGGTGGTGACGGTGACGAATGTCGGTGGCTTTGACTTCTCGATCGGCCCTAAAGGCATGCTAAAGCCAGACCTTTGGTTTGATGCGAATGTTCGTGGCCCCGGCCCCCCACAAAGCATTGGCGGCGTGGCCTACGACCGGCTTGGCAAATTGCTGGTGCTGAAACATGGGCAGGCCATGCAACAGGTCGTGCGGCTGGACCAGCCCAAGCTGGCGCAGGGCCTGGCGATGAATCCGACAGTTGCGTATCAGCTTTTGTTTACGCTAGTGACGAACCCGATCAACGGGCCTTCCGGAATTGCCCCAGGTCCCGGTGGACAGCGCAGCATGATCAAAAAGCCGTTTGAGCGCGCCGCCAATCCGCTGACCCCCCGGAACCAGCAGGCGATGCAGCGGGCGCTGACGACTGAGAGCGGCGACGTCCGTATCCGCCTGCTTTCGATGGTCACTGCTTACGCTCGTGCATTCATGCAGGCGGATGATCCAAACGTCAAAGCAAAAGCGAGCGAGCTGGCCGAAGCAATCGGCCAGCTTGGAGGCGACACCTCGCCGGCAGTTGCGTCATGGTCACGTTTTCAGCAGATGACGCTGGTGTCCGGCCCCACGGCAGGCGCAATCCTGAATGCAATGGCGCAGTCAGATTACTGGCCCCAGCGTCTGCTGGCTGCAAACATCGCTTTGGCTGCAGGCGGCGGAGGCAAGGAATTCCTTCAAAAGTTCGCCACGGACAGTGACCCGATCGTCAAAAAATTCGCTGAGGCCGCGCTGGATGACCTTGCGCATCCGACAACTCAGCCCACCAGTGCACCGGCAGTACCGCCGACTGATGGAACCACGCCCGCTCCAGCATCGCCCGGTGTGCCGACACCCGCGCCGGGAAGCGACTTTAAGCTGTAGCCGAAGAATGGAAATCATTAGCAAGAGATGTGTGTCTTTCGGCACCAATGACAAATGACAACGACAAACCACTCTAAACGTGTCTGGCTAACCTTCCCTACTCGCAACGAGGTCGAGCAGCCGATCATCTGGCAGATGAGCCGTGCTTTTCCGGATGTCAGCTTCGACATCCGCCAGGCCAGCGTGCAGAACGAGATCGGCATCATGGCGGTGTTGCTAACCGGAAAGAGCCAGGAAGAAGTCCTGTCCGCGATCCAGTTTTTGAGGTCAAAAGGGGTGACGGTTGAGCCGATAGAGAAGAGTGTAGTAGAAGGATAATACCCAACAAATCATAGAATCTGCTGCGACACAGGCCTCCAGCCCGTGCTCGAAGCGCATCAACCACGGGCCGAAGGCCTGTGTCACAAGTTTTCATTCAACAATTGTCGTTTTTACCGCGCGCACATTAGACTGATCGCGCGCCCCCGTCTGTTTGTGACGCTTCCGAGCGTCAAGAAAGTTTTCATGTCCAAACAATTACAAAACCAGATCCTCCAGCACCTCAAGAGCGATACCTATCGCCCGCAGAAGCGCCGCGGGCTGGCTAAGGAACTGCACCTCGTCAGCGACGAGGAATATCAAGTATTCAAAGAAGCCCTGCATTCACTCGTTCGAGAGGGCCGCGTCTGTTACGGCGCGGGCGGAATGGTGGTCCTTCCGGGATCGCATGCCCGCACCGATGAGATCATCGGAACCTACCGCCAGAACAAGCGCGGGTTTGGGTTTGTTGTGCCGACCGACACCACCAGTCACGAGGACCTCTACATCGCCCAGGGCGACAACGCGGGCGCGATCACGGGCGATGTCGTCCGCGCGAAGATCACCAATCGCGGATTTCGGGATGGCAAGCCGATGCTCAGCGGGCGCATCAGTGAGATTGTCACCAGAAAGAACAAACGCTTCGCGGGCTCGCTCGGCAAACTCTCTGGCCAGTGGGTCGTCTTCCCCGACGGCAACGTGCTGCGAGAGCCGATTCTCGCGCCGGACGCCGCGTCCCGGCATATCAAGGTTGGCACCAAGGTCGTCATCGAACTGACAACCTATCCCGGCGAAAACGGACAGATGTGGGCGCAGGGCGTCATCACTGAAGTGCTTGGTGCTGCCGGCGAAAAAGATGTCGATCTAAAGACCGTTATCGTCCAGCACAGCTTGCCAGAGAAATTCCCCGATGCCGTGTTAGATCAGGCCCGTGAAGCGGTCGACTCGTTCGACCCGCACGCGGAGCGCGAGCATCGGTTCGATCTGTCGGATGAGATAATCTGCACAATTGATCCCGACGACGCCAAAGACTACGACGACGCCATCAGTCTCCGGAAAGTAGAAGGCGGATACTGGGAACTGGGCGTACATATCGCCGATGTTTCGCACTTTGTGCGAAGTGACACGCCGATGGACGAAGAGGCGCGTGAACGCGGGAACAGCACATATTTTCCCGGGTTTGTGATTCCGATGCTCCCGGAAATCCTCAGCAACGGCGTCTGCTCGTTGCAGGCGGATGTGCCTCGCTTATGCAAGAGCGCGTTTATCACGCTCGATGACGATGCCCGGCCGGTGCGATCGAAGTTCGCCAACACGATCATCAAAAGCCGCCAGCGGCTCAGGTACAAGGAAGCGCAGGCGATTATCGACGGCGCAACAGAAATTCCCCATCCTGATGGGCCCAAGCGCATCAGCGATTACCCCGCGGAGGTCGTCGAACTGCTTCAGAATATGAACGCACTCGCCCGCCGCATACAGAAGCGCCGCAAGTCCGACGGCCAGCTTGTGCTGAATCTTCCGCAGGTCGATCTGATTCTGGACGACGAGGGGAAGGTCGTCGGCGCAGCTCCGGAGGACGAAAGTTTCACGCACACGCTGATCGAGATGTTCATGGTCGAGGCCAACGAAGCGGTGGCGCGATTGCTGACCAGCATCGACGTGCCGCATCTGCGGCGCGTGCATCCGGAGCCGGAACTGCAGGATGCCGAGCGTCTGCGGAACTTCACAGCGGCCTCAGGCCATCCGCTGCCTTCGCGCATGGATCGCAAGGCCATTCAGGCGCTGCTGGAAACCGTCAAAGGCAAGCCTGAGGGATTTGCCATCAATCTGGCGATTCTCAAGAGCCTGACGCGCGCTGAATATTCGCCCGAGCAGATCGGGCATTTTGCGCTGGCTAGCGAGGCATATGGTCACTTCACCAGCCCGATCCGCCGGTATGCTGATTTGACAATCCACCGGCTGCTCGACGCATACTTCGCTGCGCGCAGCGACAACGGCGATCGCGGGGGCCGACGGGCGAAGGTGCAGATCGATCCTGATTCGATTCCCAGCTACGACGATCTAGTGGAGCTTGGCAAGCACCTGAGCTTCACTGAGCGCCGCAGCGAAGACGCCGAGCGCGAGCTTCGGCAGGTGAAGATTCTGACGCTGATGCAAAAGCATATTGGCGAGGATTTTCCCGGTGTCGTCACGGGCATTACCAATTTTGGCATCTTCGTGCAGCTTGATACGTATCTGGTCGATGGCCTGATCCGTTACGAGGATCTGAGCGATGACTATTGGGAAGTGGACGCTAACGCTGGTTGCGTGCGGGGCCGAAATACACACGTGCGGATCAGCATCGGGGATGTCGTGACGGCAAGAGTGGTCAAAGTCGATCTCCCTCGCCGAGAGTTGAATCTGGCTATCATGGAAATCACTGCAAGGTCCGGGCGACGGGCGGAGCCGCCTCAACAGTCAAAAAAACGCAAGGAACATCGCAAGGGCAAGCCGACCGGGACGAAGTTCAAGAAAGCGCCCAAGCAGAAACTCCTCAAGCGCGGGCGCAAGCGGCATCGGTGATTGCTTCGGTTTTTCGTACGGATGCAAAGTCGTGCAAAAGATCTCCGCTATCGGGATCGAGTTGGACATCTTGCGTTTCGGCTTACGCAATTCGAAGACTTCCGTCTGTGATCCGGCACGGCTCAATCAGTTTTGGCGGTGTCTCAGTGGCTAAAATTTGATCTGGAGTTAGATTACCGGCATGACCCCCCGCACACTGATTCTTCGTACCGCTGGCGTGAATTGCGACCGCGAAACCGCGCACGCTTTTGAACTGGCTGGATCGGCAGTCGAATTCATTCACGTCAACCGGCTGCTGGAAAATCCGAAACAATTGGCTGACTTTCAGATCGTGGCCTTTCCCGGCGGCTTTAGTTACGGCGATGACATCGCTGCGGGGCGGATTTTTGCCAATCAGATTGCGCATCATCTCCATGACGCCTTTCACGATTTCGTCGCGTCCGGCAAACCGGTGATCGGCATTTGCAACGGCTTTCAAGTGCTGGTGAAGACCGACCTCCTGCCCGGCGGTCTTGCCAGCCAATCTGGCCAGACCTGCACGCTGACCAATAACGACTGCGGCCACTTTGTCGACCGCTGGATTCGCGTCGCCCCGAGAAGCAAAAAGTGCATATGGACGACCGACCTCCAGCCCTTTGATCTGCCGATTGCCCACGGCGAAGGCAAGTTTGTCCCGGCCAGCGACGCCGTGCGTCGAGCGCTGTGGGACAACGATCAGGTTGCGCTGGTTTACGTTAAGCCGGATGACACCACGCCCAACGGCGCTTTCCCCGACAACCCCAACGGCAGCGTGGACGACATCGCAGGCGTGTGCGACGCCAGCGGGCTCGTGTTTGGGCTGATGCCTCATCCCGAGCGGCATGTAAGCCCCATCCAGCATCCTGCCTGGACAAGACTTGGCAAACTGCCGGAAGAAGGGGCCGGGTTGCAGGTGTTCAGAAACGCCGTGCGGCATGTGCGGGATGCGGTGGGGGCGGGCGTGTGATCGTGATCTTTCCCGGCCTCGATATCCGATCTTCAGGCGCGGCCAATGGATACCGATAATGTAACACGGGCACCAGCCTGTGGCGGAGCGTTTCGGCACGGGCTGGCAGCCCATGATATAGAAGCGGCACCCAAGCCTACAATCGGTCCTGCATGCGAAAATGGAAAGTTATTGTCATCTCTACGATCATTGTATTCGCCCTCGGCGCCGCTGAGGTGGCGCTGGCGATCAAGTTTGCCCATCATGAACTTCGCCTCGCGTCGCTGACCAACCGGCCCAACATCACCTTCACTCGGCCCAGCGACGGCGAGACCAACATTTTACCGACAATATACATCTCCTGCGATCTCAATCTCCCCAACACCGGCGCTGGCGTGAAGCGCGAATCGCTTTTCAACGGCGCGCTCAAGCTCTATCGCACAAAAGACAAGCAACTGACGCCGATGCATTTCAATACCTCCGGCGGGGGAGATTCCATTGTCGCCACGCCGGACGATTTGCTTGAACCGAGCACGCAATACACGTTTGAAGTGACTGACGGTGTGAAAGACACCAGCGGCGCGCGCTTCGTGCCATTCTCTTTGAACTTTACCACTGCGGCCGGGGCGGCGGCTTCGGATTATCCGGTGGCGTTTGAAAAAGTTTCGCTGCATTTGCCCTCCTCTCCGCAGGCGAAGGGGCCCACGATTTTTACGGCCTTGGCGATTGGACCCGATCACCGCCTCTACGCGGCCACGTATGATGGCCGTATTGTCCGCATCGACATCGATGCGCTCACCCAACCCGCTCAGAGAGTGCCGGGCGAGGGCCAAATGAATTCTCTCTCGTCGGGTATTCCGGGAGAGGGCAGGGGAGAGAATCTTTCGAAACCCGGAACCCGAAACCCGAAACCCGACCAGGCCCTTACCCACCCGTCTCCCGAGGTACCGGGCGAGGGTTACGCTGTAGCTGTCGAGACAATCCACACCGTCCAAGCCGCCAACCATGGCCCCCGGCTTATCACGGGCATCACGTTCGACCCTGCATCGACCACGGACAACCCAATCCTCTGGGTAAGCCATGGCGAGATGGCGTTGCAGAATGCCACAGACTGGACCGGCAAGATCAGTGTCATTCGTGGCCCGAAGCTCGATCAATACCAGGACATCGTCACCGGACTCCCGCGGGCGTATCGGGATCATTTGAATTTCCAGATGGCCTTTGGGCCCGATGGCGCAATTTACTTCTGCCAGGGATCGATGACATCTGTCGGCGGGCCAGATAAAAAATGGAACTTGCGTCATGAGCACCTCCTTTCAGCCGCCTGCTTGCGGCTCGATCCAAAGCTCGTCACGCTTCCTCCGCTGGATGTGAAAACCGAAGAGGGCGGCACGTACGATCCCACCTCCACCGGCGCGCCCCTGACGATTTATGCGACGGGCATCCGCAGCGGTTTTGATCTGCTCTGGCACCGCAATGGCAACCTCTACACCGGTCTAAACGGCGCCGCGGCCGGTGGGCTGGTGCTGGCCGGTCCGCACAGTCCCGCGATCGACGACATCAAGGAGACGACCGACGACCTGCTACTGAAGGTCGTCAAGGGCGGCTACTACGGACACCCCAACGAAAAGCACAACCAGTTTGTCCTCATGGGCGGCAACCCCACCACCCAGCCCGACCCACAGGAGATCAAAGAATATCCCGTCGGCACCATGCCTGAGCCCAACTTCACTCCGCCTGCATACGATTTTGGCAAGAGTGTTTCGCCCAACGGCCTGTGCGAATACATTGGCGGGCCCCTTGATGGCAAGATCCTTGTCACGCGTTTCAGCGGCGGCAAAGACATCGTCGTCCTTTCCCCTGGGGCTGACGGCAACATCGCTGAAGCGATCATCGGCATCGACGGCTTCACCCACTTCAGCGATCCGCTTGACCTGATCGAAGACACACGAACCGGCAACATTTATGTTGCAGAATACGCCGGCCAGCAGTTGACGCTGCTCAAGCCAACGCCCGGCGGCGTAAGTAAGCGGGTATTTAAACAGACGATTGCTAGCGCCCCGTGATCAACATGCTGCGGACGCGGCAGCGCAAGCAGGGTAGGTCGGCCCAGGGCTGAACAATCCAGACATTTAATACGACGACGGAGACTGACGGAGGGCTCAGACCAGCTATCAGGTTTGCCGCTCAACAACGAATCGAGCAAGGGTTTTTAACTCATCTGCCGTCGATCCAAGGGGGCTTAGGGCTTTCAGGGCCGCATCAAGCTGGCGCTTGGCTTCCAGCTTGCTCTCTTCCAGGCCCAGCAGAGACGGATAAGTGTTCTTACCTTTCGATGCGTCTTTATTGGTGGCTTTGCCGAGTTGTTCGGGCGTGCTGGTGACATCCAGGATGTCATCAATGATCTGGAATGCCAGTCCCAGATGCCGACCGTAATCGGTGACGCCGGCCAGGACGGCTTCAGATGCGCGGGCACAGATCGCGCCCAGGCGGCAGCTTGTTGTCAGCAGCGCGCCGGTTTTCATCCGGTGGATTTGTTGCAGACCGGCCAGATCGAGATTTTGGTTTTCGCCGGCCATATCCAGCACCTGTCCGCCAATCATTCCGCACGGCCCCGCGGAGTGCGCGAGCTCCCGCACCAGCGGGGCGACCAGATCGGGCTCGGCATCCGTGGCGATGATTTCAAACGCCAGCGTCGTCATCGCATCGCCGGCCAGGATCGCCATCGCTTCGCCGTAGACTTTGTGATTCGTGGGCCGCCCCCGGCGCAGATCGTCGTTGTCCATCGCGGGGAGATCGTCGTGAACCAGCGAGAAGGTATGGATGAGTTCCATGGCCGCGGCGGCAGCTAATGCTGTGGAGCGTGGAGCAAGGGGGGCAGAGGGAGAAGAACACGCCCGGAAGCATTGCAAAACCAAAGACGGCCGCAATCGCTTGCCTCCAGCCAGGAGGCTGTACATCACCGCTTCCATCACCTTCGCCGGCGCGCTGGCGCAGCGGGAGGGAAGCTTTTCAAAATAAGCCGTCACCAGATCGGCATCGCGCTTCAGGATCGAGACGGCATCGGACGATGTCGAGACAGTCGCGCTCACGATTCGGTCTCCTCTTCCATCGGCTCGCTTTTCAGCTCCCCGTCGGCCTGTTTGGTGAGGATTTCGATCTGCTTTTCGGCCGATCCCAGAACGGTGCGGCAATGCTGGATGAGATAGTTTCCGCGCTCGTATTTGACCAGGGATTCTTCCAGCGAAACCTCCCCGCCCTCAATGTCGGCCAGAATCTGCTCCAGCTCGCGCAGGGCGTCTTCAAAGTTCTTTGGGGCGGGCTGGGTCTTCTTGCTCATCGACCGCTAGTATAAGGGGGCGCGGGCGAGGAAGGAATTCGACGCTCGCCAGTGCCATCCTCCAAGGCAATCTGTTGCTTCATTCTTCCCCAAACCGTCCACGGCCACCGGCCGTTTTCGGCAAAATGGGTGCCGGCTGGGTTGTCGGCTTATTCCGAAGGTCGGTCAGCAGCTTCTCAACCTGTTCGTGAGAATTGGGCACCGCGGTGATGATCAGTTTTGTGCCGAATGACTGTACGCTGATGCCGCCTTCCTGTGTCATTGTCAGGCTCTGCATCACCGTGACTAGCGATGTAATATCGGAATCCGCGCGGATCAAATCCGTCACATCGTAGGTCTTTGTCACCAAATAGCCCGGCAGATCGAACTGTGTGGTGATGGTGATGACGCCTTGGTCGATCACCATGGCAAGAGCGTGTTGCGCCTTAAGCTGGCGAAGGGTCGCGGTCAGGACGGTTTCCAGCGTGGCGTCTTTCAGGTGCAGGATCACCGGCGAATTCTTGTCAATGCCAGCGGCTTCAAGTGTGCTCCAGTTGGCAAAAAGATTGGCCGAGGAGACGTCTCGGCAGAAATCGAACACATCGGTAAGGGGCACGTTATCAAATTTCGCCTCGGGGATTTTCTTGTGCAGCAACTGGATCGCGGCGCGGTTGGCGGTCTCGATTTGTTCGTCGGAGACGACCGTGCGCGGGGTGGCAAATTGCGGCTGGCCAGCCGCGCCCACTAGGGTGGGTGGTGGGCCTCCTTCGTCACCGAATCGTCCCCTACCCCCGCCTCTCGGGCCCCCGACGACCGCGGCGAGTGGGGAGGCTCCGCCTTGAGTGATTAAGTCGGCGGTATTCGCCGCCGGACGCTCATCCTTAAGCAGCTTCAGCAGTTCCGCAACCTTCTCGTGGCCCGTGGAGGTTTGCTGGATGACGAGCTTGCCGTTTAGCTCGCTGATGGTGCCGACGGTGCCGCCGTTGTCGGTCCAGGACTGCGGCACGGCAACAGTTTCGATCACTTTCACCAGCCGATCGACCGAATCCTGTCTTGACTTGCCCGGTTCCGGGTTGATCAGATCGCGCACGTCGTAGGCGACTGTCTTGGTGCTTCTGGATGTATCTTCTTCAGTCGTGACGACGATCGCTCCGCCATCGATCACGTGGGCCATTGCAACTGTACCACCGCCCGCATCGTCCAGAATGTGATCCAGCGCTTGCCGCAGCGTGACATTCTTCAGATGCAGCGTGACCAGCGCGCTGCGATCGATTCCTGCGCCTTCGAGGGTGCCCCACTTCACGATCAGATTGCGCCGCTGCGCTGGCGAAGCATCTCCATCACATCGCCCAAAGCTTTCTCGTTCAGATCCAACTCAGGTATTTTCTGTGCCAGCTTTGCCTGAAGTTCGGCCTCGTCCTGCGAGCCATCGAAACTTCATGCGCAACGGGTTGAGTGGCGGGCTGGGACGACGGCGCCGCGCCACGTCCGCCCCCATCACCGCGCTCCGCGTCCGTGAGGGCGACACAGCCGAGCAGACCAAGTACAACGACGGTCCAAATCCAACGGCCGGAGTTTTTTGGATCGAATTGCGCGATCATACGCACTCTCCTTTGCATCGGGGTTGTGGATTCAAGGATGCCGACGATTCCAATCATCGCCCGCGACGTGGGCCGCGGGGATAAAAGTTCAATGAGTTTGAGCAGCGTGCGGCCATAGGCCGGCGCGTCGGTCTCGCACGCGGAGAGCACCAGCTCATCGCAGGCCAGCTCTCGATCCGCACGCATGCGCGAAGCGGCAAGCCAGACGATCGGGTTGAACCAGTGCAGCACAGTTGCCAGTGCGATCAACCAGTTTCCGGCCAGGTCGTGGCGCTTCAGGTGGGCCAGCTCGTGCAGAATGATGAGGCGAATCTCATGCGCATCGCAATGGGCCAGAACGTGCGAAGGCAGAAGCAAACGTGGTCGGACGATCCCGACGACGGCAGGCGAGTGAATGTCGTCGCCGGATAGAACGCTCGGGATGCTACGGAGATGAAGCGTTGCGGCACAGGATCGGACAAGTTGCAGAAGTTCTGGATCAGCTACGGTTGAAAGCTTGCCGATCGTGCGGCTCAGCGTCCAGCAGATGTGGGCGACGCGGATCGCAAGGATCAACACGCCGGCAAGCCAGGCTGCGAACAGGATTTCGACCCAGTGGGATGAGGGCCTGGATTGAATCACCGCCGGTACTGGCTGCGCCGGTACTACATCAGCCATCGCTTGCGGTTTAGTATTGCCGTGCGCACCGATGACGATGATAGGAATTTCGGTCTGTTGAACTTTGACCTGTTTGATCGGCACTGGCAACGATTGGGGTGTTTCGGTCGTGCGCGTCCATCCTTGCGCCAGGTTGAACAGGCTGAACCGGGATTCCGGCAACACCGGCAGGAGCAGGCGCAACAGCACGATTGCCCAGAGCGCAAATCGACCTCGTCCGCCCAGTCGCTTTCCAAGAATTGCCTGCACGATCAGCACGATTCCTGCCAGAACGCTGGCTTGCCAGCTTGCGCGCCACAGCCCGTTGACAATGAATGACAGGTGCGATTCCAGATGCTGAATCATCGGGTGGCCTCCCGTTCGAGGATGGCTTTCAGTTGCTCAATCTCCTCCGCGGACAGATCGGATTCTTTGATGAAAGTGACGACCGCGGGGACTAGCGCGCCGTCGAAGACGCGCGAGAGAAACGACCGCGCTTCCCGCCGCGCCGCCTGCTGGCGGGTGATCGCGGGGCGGTAGACGTAGCGTTTGTCGTCAACGTCGCATCGCACCGCGCCCTTTTTGACCAGGCGTGCCAGAAGCGTCTTGATGGTGCGCGGTTTCCAGTGATTCTGCCCCTCCAGCGCCGCCACCACCTCGCCCGCGGTCAATGGGCCGGAATCCCAGAGGGCTTTGAGGACAGTCCATTCGGCATCGGAAATATTCGCGGCGATTTCAGGCATGGCAGGCATCCTTCGCTGACTACAATTGTCGCGGGCAGGATAGCTACATCTGTAGTCAGTGTCAAGGCAAAATGATCACTGAACAGGGGAGGGGCGCATGGCTTCATTTGAAAGTCGACCCGTTGGCCAGAAACGTCAGTCGATATCGTTTTTCAGCACAATCCGATACCGCGCCTTGCCGGAACGAAGGTGCTCCAGCGCCTCGTTGACCTTGCTCATGGGAAAGTGTTCGGTCACCGGGGCGATGCTGTGGCGGCTGCAAAAATCGAGCATCTTTGCGGTGGTCGCGGGACTGCCGAGTGGCGAGCCGGAGACTGATCGCTGCGCGCTCAGCAGGTTGAAGACTTGGACCGGGACGGGCTCAGCGACGACTCCGACGAAATGCAGACGGCCTTTGGGTGCCAGCGCAGCCAGGTAGGTCTCCCAGTTCAGCGGCGCGTTGACGGTCGAGAGAATGAAGTCGAGCTGGCCTGCGATCGCCTTAAGCTCGGCATCGTTGCGGCTGTTGACCGTGCGGGTCGCGCCCAGCTTCAGCGCCTCATCGCGCTTGAAGTCGCTGGAGGTGAACGCGATCACATCGCAGCCCCATTTGTTCAGGAACTGAAGCGCCATGTGCCCCAGGCCGCCAATGCCGATTACCCCCACGCGATCGGTGGGCTTGATGTCGAATTGTACGATGGGATTGAAGACCGTAATGCCGCCACAAAAAAGTGGCCCGGCTTTGGCGATGTCGATGCTGTCCGGGATGGGAATAGCCCACGCAGCATGGCAGCGGACTTTGTCTGCGAATCCACCGAAGCGGCCAAGCATGGTCCCTTCTGCAAATGGACAGAGGTTGTGGTTGCCGCCCATGCACTGAGGGCAGGTCATGCAGCTTGCCGAATACCATCCCAGGCCGACGCGCTGGCCAGGCTTAAGATGTTTGACGTTTTGGCCCACCTGCGCGATCTTTCCCGCAACTTCATGGCCCGGAACGAATGGATAACTGCTGAAGCCCCATTCGTTGTCGAGCATCGAGAGGTCGCTGTGGCAAACTCCGCAGTGCTCAACATTGATCTCGACCTGATCAGGCTTAAGTGGGCCGGGGTCGAATTCAAATGGTTTAAGAGTCCCTTTTGCCTTGTCCGCAGCGTAGGCGTGGATCATGTGCGCTCCTTCCGTTTGGGCATTGTAGGCGCAGCGCTCGCAGGGGCGTCAACCGTAAACTAGGATTGCGTGGAAGCATGAGAAACGCATTGCTGTATCAAGTCGTTCTGACCCTTGGGATTTTGCTGGCGTGGCCTGTCATGGGCGCGGCGCCGGCATCGCAGCCGGTGCAGTATCACGAAGAGGTCCGCCAGAACCCGCCTCAGCATCTGCATATCGCGACCGTGGATCTGACTGATCCGCGGGTGTCCTTGCGTGTTGTTCCCGGCGCGCCCGATCCCGACGGCCAGGGTCCGTGGCAGACCAAGCTCGACACCGTCCGCAATATCGCCACGCGCGAGAAGCTGTATCTCGCAGTCAACGGTAGCTTTTTTGGCGGGCGGCAGGCAATGGATGTGCTGGGGAAAAAGGTGCAGTATTTCAGCGGCAACTGGGCGCGTGTAACTGGCCTGGCGATGACCGACGGAACGCTTTGGGCAAGCGAGCGATCGCCTGTGACGCTCGTGGTGAACGGCAAGGGTCAGGTCAACATCGGCCACTATGCCCAACCACCCGCGGACGCCCGACAGGCGGTGGGGGCTAACGCACTGATTGTCAACCATG
>JADMIO010817164.1_pt1 | contig 35000 bp, 46 predicted proteins | sample 8958161 | NCBI WGS metagenome assembly JADMIO01 (sample SAMN16585339, study PRJNA669376) | soil metagenome | isolation source: Crop rotation soil | place: USA: Cullars Rotation, Alabama | collected 2011
CGCGACAACTTGTCCACGTGGAATTCTAAGCTTAGGATCCCAATGTGCTGGAAAGACGTGTTCGACAAAATGGTCGCCCGGACTACCATCCTCACCCAGTTCCAGACGGCGACCAAGCACGGCATCTACTCGGCTGCTCCCACGGACCAGGGAACACTGTTCCACCGGCTCCGTATCCTCGTGGACGGGCGCAGCTACTAGAGCAAAACAGCGGGCCTGTGCGTAAATACCGTCCAGGCCCGCTGTTTTTATGCTCTACTTACTGACCGCTCCGGCAGACGGCAATGAACCCGGGGATGAAGAACAGGCTAGTCAGCCCTAAAGCCGAAACCGTAAGCCACCGATGCAGCTCGCTGTGCGACGTCATTACTTGTGCTGCAAAGAAAACAGCCGCCGCAGCAGAGCTGATTCCTGCTACGTTGCTCGCCTTTACCCAAAGGCTCACAGAAGCACCTCACTGGTTGTTCGTCTCGGCGAGCGAGCAACGCGGTGCCCTTCCCGCCCGTGACCTATGGCCACAAGCATGATCACGAGTTCATTCTCGGGGATGTTCAACCTGCTGCGTAGGTTGCTGAGGACGCGGTTGGGCTGGCACATGTTCAACATGCAGCTGTCGATGCCGAGGCTATGGAGCGCCCAAACGAGGCTCATGGAGAACAAGCCGCCCTCGACATAAGGCTGGTTGCGCTCCCCAACGCCGGCAAAGAGCCCCGCATCAACAGTGACCAGGGCCATGACAGGCACCTCGCCAAGTCCGGAGTTACCGTTTTGGAAGCTCCGAACTGCTGCCTTGTCCGCGTCATCCGTGTAGAACCGGACGCGCCAAGCTTGCCGGTTACAGACAGAGGGAGTGTTTATGGCCAGTGAGACCGCTTCCTGGAGAACATCAGGCGAGACCGGGCGGCTGTCGTAGTCGCGAACGCTGCGTCGTGACGTGAAGAACTGAGCAGGGTTTTCAATTCCCCGCTCGGCTTCCTCACGAACGGGGCTGAGGTGCTCGGTTCGAGCTCCCGTACTGTTCCATTCCAGCAGAGCGGTACGTGCTGAGTGAGCATGGGCTAGGAATCCGGCGCTCACGCCCTGGGCCTCAGCCGCGGGGATGAGCATATCGAGGCGTTCCATGACGGCCTTGCCGAAGGGTCGGCGTGGTTCCCGGAGTGAAAGCCCCTTTTCCACACCGTGATAGTCCTTGGTCATATGCGCCTCAAGATGGCTGCCACTGAGCTGCGTAGAGATGCCCCCGTCGTCCGGCGCTGAGTATCGTTCGTAACGCTTGCCATCCAGCAGGGACTCCCTGCGATGCTCTGCGCGGTTTCGAGCATTTCGAGCCTCAAGGAACAGCGGCGCCGGCACGAGCCGCTTAGCCGTTTGCTTCAAGGCGACAATGGTTCGGGCTTTGTATTCAGGTAGTTTCCCCATGTCGAGAATTATATGGTCTCTTGAGCCCCGAAAAACTCACCGAGCAAATGCCCCTGTGACTCGCTAACCCAGAATTCGGACGACACTAAACCACTCGGAGTTTCGTAGCGCAGCGTGATCTTCGCACCGGGAGCGTGGCTTGTCGTGCGGGAGAGCCCGACGGAATGGGCGACAGGCGGCATGTCCTCACCCATGAGGATGGTGTAGCCAGGGATAGCCGGACCTGCTGTACCTCCGGGCCCTCCCCGGGCCGCATCCATTAGCCAGGGTTCGCCATTCGCCACTGCATGCTCATGCTCAGTGCACAACGGAATTTTCAAAGCAGGGAATTCTGGGTTGGGTGCAATCTCTGCCTCGGCATTAGCCCAGCATCCGTGAACCTTACACAACGTCATGCGTTCGACCTTACCGCCCGGCCATAACCGCCCACCCCAGGGCTACATAAGACCGGTTAAGTTCACTAACTGACGGAGCCGTGGCAGTCATCGCCACGGCTCCGTTCTATATGTCCCCCGAAGGAGGCATCGTCATGGTGACGAAGAAGCAGCGGACCACTCGGACTATCCGGGGCAAGGTCAAGGAAGTCGCCTTCCCTACCGGTGAAACCTGGTGGACGTTCTACTGCCCTGGATGCAAGCACGGGCACACCATCAACAACACGTGGGACTTCGACGGCAACTACGAAGCGCCGACTTTCAGCCCATCCGTGCTGACTTACGGTTCCCCGTGGGAAGAACGCCGTTGCCACTCGTTCGTCCGCAGTGGGCATATCGAGTTCCTCAGCGACTGCACGCACGAGCTGGCCGGCCAAACCACGGCGCTCCCGCCACTGCCGAAACGGCTCAGCCAGTGACGGGCGACGAGGCCGGCCCACCGCTGACCCCTGAGGAAGTCGCGACCATGAAGCCGTTCGAGCGCCAGCAGGGCGGCTGGTGGGAATACGGAACCGATCCACACGGTGCCGACAAGGTATGGCGGCCAGCCCGGTAGTCTCGGAGGCATGACGCCGCAGACCAGGGGAATCGTGCCGGAGCCAGACGTCCAGAGGATACTGGCTGCCATGACGCTCCGGGCTGAGGCGCAACTCCAGCTGGAGTTGGCCGTCGCTGACGCACTCAAGTCCGGCGGCAGCGTCCGCGAAGTGGCCGCATCGACGGGCATCTCCACCACGACTGTCCAGAAGTACGGCCGCGCCCACGGCTGGCCCACATCCCAGCAGCGGGCAGGCTGGGAAGCCGAGCGCGCACGACATGACGACTGGACCGCCCGCATCGAGGCAGCATCCGCGCTCCTGGCGCATTTGGGCGAAGGTGTGGATGATCCTGCCACGCCAGACAAACCACAGCCGTAGAGGGGCATTCCACCCCTGAGAGACCGGTTAAGTTCCCCAACAATCACAGCTGGATCACAAAGCCCCGCTCTCTCTGGAGGGCGGGGCTTTTTCGGCGTATCGTGAGAGCTTCCTCCCACAAAACGACGGCGACCCGCCCAGTGCTGTAACACTGGACGGGCCTGATGCCGTCATCCATCCACCGCTAAGCACATGGAGACGACATGGAGAACACTACGCTGATTGGCGTACCCAAAACACGCATCACCACGCCGGCAGAGCTGGCCGCCGCCGGGTACCTGGCACGGTACAGCGGCGGCACGCGCGAGACCTACCGGGTGTCGCTGAAGATCCTCTGGGACTGGTGCGCCGGCCTCGGGGTGGATGTCCTGGAGGGCATGCGCCGGCCGGTGCTGGAGCTCTTTGCCCGGTACCTGGAAGAGGAGCGTCACAATTCCCCGGCCACCGTCGCACACCACCTTTCCATCGTGAAGGGCTTCTACAAGTTCGCTGAGCTGGATTCGTACATCGACAAGTCGCCGGCCACGCACTTGCGGATGCCCCGGGTCTACCAGGACGAGTCCCGCACATTGGGCCTGGACCGGATGGAGCTGGGTAGCCTGATCCAGACGGCCCGGGCCAGCCACGTGTCGGACGCGGCACTGATCACACTCATGGGCATGCTCGGCCTGCGGGTCTCGGAAGCCTGCAATGTGAAGATCGAGGACTACCAGCAGATCGAACGCGGCCACCGGGTGCTGCGGCTGGTTGGTAAGGGCGGCAAGCCCGCGACCATTCCTTTACCAGTGCCGGTGCTGAGGGCGATGGATGCAGCAGCTGGTGACCGGGAATCCGGGTATCTGCTACTGCGGCGGAAGTCCGGCCTGCCGGTAAATCGGAAGTCGGCGGCGCTCACTGTTACCAGGCTGTGCAAGAAGGCCGGCATCCGTAAGAACGTCACCCCGCACGGCCTCCGGCACTCGTTCGTCACGGCCTGCCTGGACGCGGGCGTCCCGCTGCGCGATGTGCAGGTGGCTGCCCGGCATTCGGATCCCCGGATCACGGCCCGCTATGACCGTGCCAGGCACAACCATGACCGGCACGCGGTGCACACTGTCAGCGCGTTCCTCGCCGGGGCGGCCTGACATTTTGGGGCCGGTAAGGGCGGGCGCTACACTGAGTTGCGCCCGCCCCAGTAGCTCAGGGGATAGAGCAGAAGCCTTCTAATCTTCGGGTCGGGGGTTCGATTCCCTCCTGGGGCACACGCATAAAAGAGGCCGGCCACTGCATAGTGGCCGGCCTCTTTCGCATGTTAGGCCGCCAGTGGCTCCGCCCGACGCTGCCGGCCGGAGCGCTCCGGGAGCGTGATGACGGGCAGCTGGTCGAAGCCGTGCCGGATGCCCTCGGGACGGAGCAGCAGGTATTTCGTAGTGGTGTCCATGTTGGAGTGGCGCATGCTCCGCTGGACGATGAAGTCACTGACGCCGGCCTCGTGCATTTCGGTGGCCAGGGCGGCGCGCAGATCATGCGGGCGGTGTTTCAGGCCTTCCCGTTTGATGGCTTCCCCGATCAGGCCGGAGACGGAATTGCCCATGATATGGCCCTCTCCCGCGGCGAACATCTTGTTGGCTGTCCGGTTCGGGAACCAGTACCCGGCCCTGGGCATCTGGAGGAACAGCGGCCACACGGCCGCCGGGACAGGTAGCGTGGCCTCTTTCCGGCCCTTGCCCACCGTGTATAGGGTCCGGGCTTCCCAGTTCACGTCGTCACCGTTCACAGCCGCGATCTCCGAGACGCGCAGGCCAAGGTAATAGTGCAGCGCGACCATGGCCCTGGTCTTCCGGTAGATCCCGCCGGAGAGTAGTTGGTTGATCTCGGCAATGGTGAACGGGTTCGGCTCCCGCTTTCTCGTGGCCACCCTCGGCAGCCTGTAGGCGGGGTTGTCCAGCCGCAGCTGCTCATCCTGCATCCAGGCGAAGAACGTATGGAGGCTGGACCTTCGATGGACACGCGTGGAGTTCGACCAGTTCTGTGCAGCCGTCCAAACGATCAGCTCCTTCCGGGTCACCGCGTACAGGTCCACATCGCGGGCCAGCTGCCGGATGAAGATCAGGCGCTCGCGGATGGTCTTGGGTGTCAGGTCGGCTGCTTTCATGCAAGCGGTCCAGTATTCCAGCGTGTCGTTCGTGTCCATCGGTAACCCCCAGAGGTATTGTGTTTTCGCTCTTTGTTTTTACACCGAATTGGCTGATTAATCCGGCCGATATTCTGGAAGGTTCAAGCTTTCAAGGCCTGCTTTGCAGGCCTTTTTCTTTTGCTTTTGAATACACCGCAGAGGGAGCAGAGGGAAGCTTGGGAGGGGAGACTTCTGCCTTCTAGTCCGGCCAAAAAGCACAAGGGCGTGCTGGTTGGGACGGACTGGAAGACAGAAGGATTTACGGTGACACCGCGTCGGTTGCGTCGGTCGTCGGTCGTATCGCATCTGGCCCAGGGCATTACTCCTGGGCAGTGGCGGCATCCGGCAGCACGTGGCTGCCGGGCGGTATGTGTGCAGATCTGGCGGCCCGGCTAGGCCCACTGTAGGTGCTGGCACTTCTTCGATTCCCAGGTGGATTGCTCCTCCGGCTGCGATTGCTCGTCATGGGTGAACACCCTGCCTGCACACGCGACATTGGAACTGGCTCTGACCCAGTAAGCAGCCGTTCGTGGGGACCGGCTTAGCGTGTTGTGTGGCTGTGCTGCCAGGCGGGGTAGCCGTACCGCCTCGGTATGGAAGGCAGCACAGCTGAGGGCATGGTTTTTAGGCGCGGCAGAAGATAGACTTGTGCCGCAGCCAGAGTTCCGTAGCCGGGAGCTGGTTGCCTGCCGGTCCGGATGTGTAGGAGCATCCTGGCCGGCTTTTATTTTGGGCGTGGGTTAGATGAACACCACGCTGTCGGGGTCGATCCACTCGGTTCGGGTGGTCCCGTCCCACTGGACTTTGAAGCCGGCGGACGTGACGTCCTTGATCCGGCCCGTGGGCTGATGGTGGGCGTTGCGGAACATCCCGACAAAGCGGACGCGCCGGCCCTTCATGGCATCCCGGAGGGCAGCGGCGGCATCAACGGCGCCACGCCACTCACGGAACGCGCTCAGCGGCTCAGCTTCGGCCAGCGGAGCCACGGGCTGGGCGCTCACGCGGACGCCCCGCGGAGCCGAGCCTCACGTCGCTGCCTGAGTTCTCCAAGGCGCTCATGCCAAAGGGGAGCTAGAGCGCGGGTCGTGGCTTCGAACTCGTAGCGGACGGCGCGCAGCCGGCCTGCTTCTTCGAAGAACCACTTCGGGTCGCGCCCGGACTGTAGGTATCTAACACCCAGGCTGGCGTATTGACCTTCTTCGTCACTCGCCTTGTTGGCGACGTCCCAAACGCTCATGCTGCTCGCCTAATCGGCTGGTCGCCGGCAGGCTGCCAGCGGTGAGGGATGAGCTCAATGATGTCGGCTGATTTTTCGTCGGCTGAATCGCCAACCTTGTAATCCAAAGGCGCAGACTCCGAGACCAGGTCAGCTTTTGGGGCAACGTCCGAGGGGCCACCCGGGCCGGTCGGCAGTTCCTTGCCCGTGAGAAGCCAGTACTCATCAATGCCGGTGCGCTCTGAGATTCGAGCGACGACGTCGGCGAATCCACGGGGATCATGCCCCTGGAGCTCCCATCCACGCCAAGACTGCTGAGAGAAGCCGCAGGCAAGCGCCGCTTCCTTCATGTTCCAGCCCATCTGCCAACGGACCAATGCCAGCCTCGCGCCGAAACTGTTTGTGCGAGGTACGGACGACTCATGCATCTGTGTACTCATATGGAAAGAATTACATAAGTAGTGCATAAAGCGCAATACCTAACATTGGCCGCAAATTGGTTTATCAAATACCACTATGCGCGCGAAACGCCGCTACTTGGACCAGTCGCATATGTACCTATTTTAGTGTTTGACACTACTTGTGTGGGCATGAGACGCTACGTGCATGGAAACACAACCGGTGCATATCACTACTCGCGAAGTCGCTGACCGGTTCGGCGTCAACATCGCCACAGTTCGCCGCTGGGTGAATGCCGGGATCGTAAAGCCCGACATAACAACCCCCGGCGGACATCACCGCTTTACCGAAGCAAATGTGGAATCGCTCGTGGCGGCCCATTCCACTCCCCGAGCCGACGCGCCCCCGGCGAAGTCCGCCTGACTCCCCCGCAGTTGTCCTGCCGGGTTGAGTCCCGAACGCAGGCAGTAAAAAGGGCGGTCCAGTTCCTTCCGCCAAGAACTCACTGGACCGCCCATATCAAATCCAATCGTCAGCCCCCCAATTCCATGGGATACCTGACGCTCGAATCAGAATCGAGTCTAGCAATGGACGCTCCCGCTGCACAGGAAACCCCACTCTTTGACACGCCCCGCAACCTCTACTTCGGCGCCGAGGACTGGTTGGCGAAGAAGCCGGGCATGACCGAACAGGAACTGGGTCACATAAAGAACCAGCGCCACGGCCTGGTCGCCGGCGTTGCCCACAAAGCGGAAAAGCTCATCGCGGCTACCGGCCGATCAACCAGGGACTTCGACCAGACCGGAACGATTACGGCGGTCCTGGATCACATCGAGGCCCTACGCGACGACCTTTTCAAACTGACCAACGAGCTTGTCCGCGACATCGAGAACGCCGATGCCCGCTATACCGACGTAGTCGAAGCGCGGGTGCATCGCGATATCACCGCGGCCAGGGGGGCCGCTGACGGCCAGACCCTGGCATCGGTACCGGCGCCGACTCCAAAGCCCGGACCGGGGCCCATCGTGGTCCACATCTCCCCTAGTCATGACCTCACCGCCGCTGCCGCCCGGATCACTCGCGACAACCTCATCTACGGAGGCCGGGCATGAGCAAGACCAGGATCAAACGGTTCGCCGTCGTCCAGCCCATCGGCCACCGCCCCTTCCGCGAAGTCGCCGCCCTGCACTACCGGGACAACAACGAGCTGGCTGCTCAGCTAAGGACCTACGCCCGGTCTAAGTGGCCGGAACCCCAGGCGCTCGCCGTCGATGTCCACACCAGCAAGATCATCGTGGACGGCGTCCCCCGGGCTAACTACTCGATCCACGAGTACCGCGCAGGAGCAGGGCAGTGAGCCGCCCTTCGGCGCGGGTCGGCCGGAATCGCCGCCGCGCCTACCTCTTGGTGATCCTTGCCGGCGCTGCCGCCGTCGCCGCAGCGTTCCCGACGTTCAACGCCTTCTACCTGATCGGCGTCCTAGCAGTAGCAACCGGCGCTGCCGGATTCGTCCTCGAAACGGAGAACTGAAATGACCGTACAGCCAGAAGACCCGGGCACTGAACAGCAGTTCCTGGGCAACCAGCCATGGAGCGGCGCGGAAAAGGCGCGAATCCAGAGGCAGGCGTACCTCCCGGACGGTCATCGCCTCCGCCCTCCGTTCCAATCGGTCCTGCTTCAGGACATCGAGGAGGCCCGCCGCGAAAAGATCATCGCCGAACTGAACGCAGCCGCACAGGACACTATCGCCCAGCTCCGGGACGTTAGCGCCAGACTCCAGCCCACTCCGCCGGAAGCGGAACAACCGGCCCGCGCCACCGATCTGTGGCTCGACGCGGAAGTGACCGCCACAAAAGCCATCACCGAAATCCAGGACGGCAACATCAACGCCGGCATCGCCTACTTGCAAGCCGCGCTTGCTTTCGCACTGAACTACCGCCAATCACTTACCGAAGAGGTCACCCGATGAGCCCCGCTGACTACCGGATGATCCCGGTCGCTGACCTGGTCCCCCACCCGGACAATCCTCGCGATGATCTGGGCGACCCGCAGAAACTGGCCGAACTGGCGAACGACATCGCAGAGAACGGCAACACGATCCGCCTCCGTGTCGTACCCATCACTGAGGGTGCGGCCGCCGGCAAGTTCCTGATTATCGAGGGCCATCGAAGGACTGCCGCTGCCGAGCTCGGAAACGTCACCGAACTGCTCTCCTGGGTAGACCCTTCGCTGGACACCCGGGCCAAGCAGATCGAAGCCATGCTGCGGGAGAACACCCACCGTGAAGGCATCAGCACCTCGAACGAAGCCAAGGCAATCCAGACCATGCTGGACTGCGAAGGCATGTCCGTGAAGAAAGTCGCCAAGAGCATCCACCGCTCAGAAGCGTTCATCCGGAAGCGCTCGCGGCTGGCGCACCTGCCGGCCGTCGCCCACAAGCTTGTTGACCAGGGCGGCCTGACGCTGGAGCAGTCGGAAGCTTTCGACGAGTTCAAGGACGACGCCGACGCCTATCAGGACCTGATCCTGATGGCCACTAACCCGCAGATGCGTTCTCACGACTGGGAACGAACGGTTGCGCAGCTCAGGACCAAGCGGGACGCCCCGGCGAAGCGGGCCGCATCGGAGGCGCTCATCAAGGAACATTCCGTTCCTGTGATCACCCGGAACGACACGTACGGCTACCGCTTCAACCGCGACTACCAGGCAGACCGGAAAACGGACGAAGAGCACGCAGCCGACGGCAAGTTCGCGTTCATCAACGAGAACAGCGGCCAGATCGAGTGGTACTTCAAGGACCAGCAGGCCGCCGCCAAAAAGCAACCGCTGACGGACGAGGAGAAGGAAGCCAAGCGCCGACTGAAGGACCTTGAGGCAGGCCTGGAGCAGGACCTTGCCATATGGGACGAGCACCTGCGCCGATCACTCGCGGACGCCGGCGGAGGGTTGCCCCGAACCAAAGAAGAAATCAGGATCAGCACTGGGATGGCGAACTGCGTCCTTCGCCATGGAGACGACTTTGTACGGGCGTCTGACCTGATCTTGAACAAGCCATATACCTACGGGGCCGAAGCTACGGCGGAGCTCTGCCGTGCTTTGGACAAGCTGCGCCCGCTCCAGCTGACGATGCTCATGGCTGAGCTGCACATCAAGCCTGATTCGCTGCACAAACCGGCCATGTGGGATTCGACCGACTATCGCTGGCGTGAAAACGAAGGCGTCCCGCGCTGGATCCGTGTCCGCCGGGAGGTCTTCGGATACGAACCAGCCGTGTTCGAGCAGGAAGCCATGGAGCACTTCATCGCCCAGGCGAAGTCCGGGGCTGCTGCCGGTGTGGACGCGGACCAGGAGGAAGACGATGAAGCAGCCTAACCCCGAAGGCCGCAGGCGCTCGCCAGTAGCTCCGTTCCATGTGCACGATGAAGCCGAATACCCGCGGGCCGGCGTCCGGCAGACCCCGGACGGCCGTTGGATGCTTTCCCTTTGGAACCCCAACCGCAGCATCGAGGTCATCGACGAGCCGGTCTTCGATGACCGGGTCACGGCCTTTGACTACGGCTGGTTGACCATCGGCGCGTGCCGCGCCTCGAAAGTCGGACTCGACGGGTACCCGCTTTGAAACCGGTGGACGTGGACCGGCTCCGCGAAATGGAAGCCCAAGGAGCCGGGCTGAGGACCATGGCCGACGAACTGGGCGTCACCGTCCGGACACTCTGCCGGTACAGGCGCATTCTCGGCCTAAACCGGCCGTAACCAAACCAGGGTGCCGCCCCCGCCGGGCGGCCCCCGCAAGGCCCCTAGCTCAGTCAGGCAGAGCATCCCGACCCCCCATAGGGAAGACCCCGGTTCGAATCCGGGAGGGCCACTCCGTATGAGCCACGTACGAAGGTGTGCAAACCGATGGATCACGACAGGGACAAAGAGAACTGGAGCAGGGTAACGAACCGCTACCCGCGTTGCACCTGCCAGCCCTGGCGGTACAACCCACGGTGGCCAAGACCCACAGACCCCAACTGCCCGGAACATGGAGGAACAACCAATTGAGCGACAAGGCCTACTACAAGCGCTATAGCGTGGACCGCGCCCGCGGGATTTCCCGCACATCGCCCGCCGCCCGCGTCCGTGGCCACGTGAACGCGCTCGTCGAAGAGCACGGCGTGACCCTGACGAGCATCGCCGAAGCCGCCGGCCTGCCCGCCCAGACCGTCCAGCTGATCAGCACCGCCGCACATGAGCGCGTCCAGATCACGGTGGAACAGAAACTCCTGTCCGTCACCGCTGAGAGCATCCTCGATCAAGGCCGGCCCAACGGCATGGTCCCCCGCCACGGTTCAGTCCGGCGGCTCCGCGCCCTCCTCGCCAACGGCTGGCGCCACGAAGACCTCACGCGGCGCCTGGGGACCAGAAGCGCCAACATCGTCAACCCGGGCCGCTGCCGAAACATCAGCCGATCCACACACCTCGCCGTCAAAGCCCTCTACGAAGAGCTCTGGGACCAGGAAGGCCCGGCCCCCGCCGGGGCCCGCACCCGCGCCGCCAAGTCATACCGGTTCGCCCCGCCCATGGCATGGGACGACGACACCATGGACCGCCCCGCAGCACAGCCCGACTTCGGCATAAGCGCCGCATGCACGGGCCCCGCTGCCGAAGGTGCCACCAAGCCGGCCGACGTCCTCGTGGAAAACGTCGAGTTCCTAGTGAACGGCGGAAACGACTGGGCAGCGCTAACCACCCGGCTGCAGGTCAACCCCGACGCACTCGACAGAAGACTTCACCGCAAGGGCCGAAACGACCTCATCCACCGGGCCAAAAACATGACCGAACTCCGCTCCCTATCCCGCGCATAACGCCACCGGCACCGCCAGACACCAGGAGACAAAACATGACCACCACAGCAACCGCACCCTCGCCGACACCAGCCGCGCTCGCCGATCTGGAAGTGACCGCCACGAGCGAGGAGTGGCTGAGGAAGCTACGCGCCGTTAGCGCCGCCGTGAACAGCCGACCGGCGATCCCGATCCTGACCTGCGTACTTGTGGAATGCCGCCAGGGCAAGGCCACAGTCTCGGCATACGACTACGAAACGTCAGCTGTCGCCAAGCTCCAGCACGAGCCCGCCGGCCGGCTGAAGGATGCCCGGGCGCTGCTGCCCATCTCATGGCTGACCCGCACCATCCGCACCATAACCCGGCGCAAGCCCAAAGCCCTCGTAACCCTCGCGGCCAAGGAAATGCTGGGCCAGCGCCTGCTGACCGTCAGTGCCGAGGGCTACACCATCCCCATCGTCAACCACTACAACGTCGCCGAGTACCCCGCACTGCCCGAGCATGGCGCCTTCGAAGAATTCAACATGGAGCGCCAGATCCTCGCCGGAGCCCTGAACCGCGCACTGGTCGCCGCCTCGCAGGACGAAACACTGCCGATCCTGACCGCCATCGCCATCGACGGCACCGGAAAGCACATCACCGTGCAGGCCACCGACCGCTACAGGCTCTCATCCGAGCGAATCACCAGCCGGAAAACCGTCCCCGATTTCGAATTCCTGCTGAAAGCCACCACGTGGAAGGCCATCAGCCGCCACCTCGACGGCGACGAAATCACCATCGGCGTACTCCTCGCCACCGACCGGCCCGGCCGCATGGGCGGAGGAACATCCCTCAGCCTCACGTCCGGAGACCTGACCTACACCCTCCAAGGCGTCAGCGGCGACTACCCCAAGATCCGGACCCTATTCGTCGACACAGCCGACGCCTACACCGAAGTAGACAGAAATGACCTCATGGACCAGGTCAGCGTCAGCGTCGAACTCAACCCCCGCAACACCCCAGCCCAACTCCTCATGACCTCCACGACCATCACCATCCGCCCAAACGTCGAAGAAGCCGGCGACGCCGTCCAAACACCGGAACTCGCGGCATCAGGGACGATCACCGCGGGCCAGCTGCAGAGCACAGGATTCAACCCGCACTACCTGCTGGCAGGACTGCGGGCCATCGACGCGGAAAAGGTCAGGCTGTCATTCCAGCCGAGCCTCGCGAAGCCGGTGTGCCTGACTGCCGCCGGCACTCCCTGCGGGACGAAGGACACCTATCGGCACCTGATCATGCCGGTACGCATGCCCGAACAGCTGGTCTGAGCCAGTGCCCGCCGAGATAACCGCCGAAGAGTTCCTGGTCGCCTACGCTGCCCGGTCCGGCGTCCCGCCGCTCCAGCTGCTGGAGCGCGGGAGGGTTGTGTCCACCTGCGCCTGCAGCGAACCGGACTGTGAGGGCTGGCAGCTCATGCCGCCAGACTGCCTGCGGCCGCACGACAAGATAGCCATCACCGCCGAGGACTTCGGCAAACCGGAACAGCCACGCACCGACAATCAGACCCGCTGTGAGTACTGCGGGCGGTACCGCGGATGGCTGGAATGCACTAAAGGATGCGGAGGAACACGATGAGCAAGACATATCCACGGGCGCGGATCAGCCGGCACCCGAACCTCAACGGTTGGGTCATTGACCTGATCCAGCGCGATGGCGCGAAGGCCAAGCGCGTGGCCGCAACGTATTCCACCATCCCCTGGGCGGACCGTGCAGCCCGCACCAAGCTGGGCATCAAGCTTCCCCCGCCGGCCCCGAGGCCGGCCAACGTGGTGCCCGCCCCGCCGCCAACCCCGCCAGCTGCGCCACCGGTCAAGCGCCCGGCTCAAGACGCCGGCACCTGCGAACCCTGCGGCCGCCCAATGCGCCGCACCGGCGAGAAATCAGCCGACCACCCAGGCACCGTCCTCCGTCAACGCGAAGGATTGTGCCAGTCCTGCTGCAAGAAAGAAGAAGCCTGATGACCGAACAGAACCACAGCCCCGCGGACCCGAGGAAGGCAGGCGGCAGGTTCGCCGGACCGGGTGGGGCGCACGACAGAAATGGGATCGTCATCGATGCGACGGATGCCGTCTTGCTCGATGATGTGCAAGTCGCCATGGTGGAACCGTACTCGGACGGCAGTGCGCTACTGCCAGCGGTGGCCCTGAAGCTGTCCGGGCGAATCAACAAAACACCGGATCGGGCCGAGATCGTCTACCTGATGGATGTGCCAGCGTCCGGCGCCCTGATCGTGGAGCTGATGGCCCTGTCACACCGGGCCAGAACGTCTGCGCTACTTCTGGAACAGGTGGAGAACGGCATGCGGCAGATGTACGCGGAGGGACTCCTATGAGCGACACGAGCGGCACTCAGACCCGCATCGAGATTACCGGAAACATCATCGTGCACCACCCGGTCAAGCCGCAGGCGGTGACCAAGTGAGCGGAACGCCAAAGCGGCCCCTGAGTTGCATGCTCCGGATGCACTGGTGGTCCCGAGTGATGAGAATCGGTGGCCCCCAGATAAGAATGTGCCGACGCTGCTACGTGGTGAAGGTGGTAGGGGAATGATCGAAAAGTCCATGGAAGAAGTTCTCATCGAGCACCAGCGCCAGAGTACGGACTCTTGTCTGTGCGGATGGGCCAAGCTCGGACACTCACACCCCGCGCATCAGGCCGCCGCGCTCGCCGCTGCCGGTTTCGGCCCGCTGCACGTCCGGGCCCCCGAGGTGCGCTGCGTAGATCTAGCGACCGGCGAGAAAGTCCTGGACGAGGTAGTGGCGTCCAATGCCATGGTCCATCTCGAAGTCATGGATGACAACCACTGGTGGATGGCCATCACGGCGGCGGGAAAGCGCGTGGACGTCAACCTGTACACGAAGCGGGCAAAGATTACCGCTGTCGCCGAAGTCGAACCATGACCAGGTACGTGATCCCGACGACGACGGGCCCAATCATCCTCGACGAGCTGCACCCCCACGGCCAGCCGACCACGCAACAGCCGGCGCTCGCCGGTCCCGAAGAACCAGAGAAAGCAGGACCACCCAGTGCCATGGCTGAAAGAGGGCGACAAGGCGGCGAATCACCCGATCGTCCTCTCAGTCTTGGAAATGGAAGACGCCGATGACCGGATCCTCAATGAGTGCTTCGGGTTCGTAAACCGCTGCGCCACCCAGTCGGCCTCACACGAGAAGGACTACATCATCACCGTCGGCACTGCCATGACTATGGCCGGCTCGATCACCAGATACCAAGCCCTCATCAAAGCAGCCAAGTACTGCGGCTACCTCACAGACACAGTGATCATCGTTGACGGCGAAGAACGCAAAGCATTCAAGCTCGTCGAAGACAACGACCTGTTCCACATGATCCTCAAAGACGAAAGGGCGTGGGCCAATCAACGCAAAAAGGACTCCCGCAACGTCAAACTCATCGCAGCTGTCAGGCTGCGGGACGGCGATGCATGCAGATACTGCGGCAAAACCGTCTCCTGGAACGACCGCGTATCAGGACGAGCCGCATCCTACGATCACACCAACCCCGGCCAGGCTGCGACAGTAGAGACCTACGTCGTCTGCTGCAAAGAGTGCAACGGCAAAAGAGGCGACGACCCAGACAGCACCTGGTCAACCCTTCCGGCACCGACGTCGCCCCTCTACGGACCCGAAACCGTAGAGTTCCTGGACAACCACGACATCACCGTCAAACCCACCTACACCCGCAACACCCAAACCCCCGCGCTCGCCGATGGCAAGCAGGTGGCAGAGGAACCGCCCGCCGTTGAACTCCCTCAGGGTGATGTTCCGGCTGAGGACGAGGCAACGGCTATCACCGGCCCGTCCAGCGACTCTGGCACTGATCTAGGAGACGCGCCTTCAGCGGCAACGGATACACCGGCCGCGGATCTGCCTGGTCGATCTAGGTCAGGGACAGGTCAGAGGTCTCCCGGACCAAGCCATGTCGGGACGGGACGGGACGGGACGGGTCAGGTAGGGAAGGGAGCCCAGCTCCCACCCTCGCCTCAGGAACCTCGAAGAACAAAGAAGAGAAGAAGCCGGCCCAGCAAGAGAGGACGGAACTGAACATGCGCTCTGAAGAACTTTCATCGCACAACGTGGAGACCTGCACAACGCCTGATTGCTCGCGCATCACCACGCTGCACCTCTGCACCGACTGCATCCTAGAACTCGACGCGCTGCTTGAGGACGTCCCGACTCTCATCCGGCTGCTCGACGGCCCCATTACCAGGACCAGCGTCACTCGGAACCCGGGGTCTGGCGGGGGCGGTGGTGTTGCAGGATCGAAGCCGGCCATGAATCTGGACGCGTTCCTCTTGAAGGCGTGGCTGTGCCAGCTGCCAGCCCGGGCCCATGCTGAGGCGATGGACAACCCTAAGGCCGGCGAGACTCTGTACATGGCGCGGGAATGGGTTCAGAACGGGCGTGACCTTGTGTGGGGTCCTGAGGAAAAGCGGGTGTACGGGGAATGCGAAGAGCCTCTTGATGGTGATGGCGACGAGGGGTACCTGTGCGATGGTCGCCTGACTGCCCATCCGGATGATGTGTCGGCGAAGTGCCCTGACTGCAGCACGGTTCACTATGTCTCGGATCTGCTCGACCGGCTGCGAATGAAGGCCAGGGGCGAGCCGATGACACCTCGCGGCGTACGCGAGTACCTTCAGCGGAAGGCCAAGGTGTCAGTGCTGAAGAAGGACTTCGAGAACTGGGTATCCCGCGGGAGACTCGGGTACGTCCTGGACCGGGTGAACACCACGGGCAAAGCGCAACGCCTCTACTACCCAGGAGATGTCCTTGAGGTTCATGAGGACACGCGCGACTGGGGCAGGCGGAGATACGGTCTGAAAGTGTAGTACCCTCAATTCGAGGGGATAGTTGTCTCCACAACAGATTCTGATTGAAGGCCTCGCTGGGTATCCGGCGGGGCCTTTGTCGTGCCCCACCTGAGGTGGTGATTGTGAACGGGTTGAGTATCCCCGCATGGTCCGGCCGCCGACGGGTTGACGCACTGATCTGGGTCAAGGCGGAAGGCCAGAGGAAGAACACGCCGTGCTGCATCTGTGAGCAGTCGATCGACTACTCGCTCGAGTATCCGCATGAGCAGTCGTGCAGCGTCCAGCACGTAAAGCCACGCTCAGCTTTCCCTCACCTCACGTGGGAGCGGAGCAACTGGAAGCCAGCGCACCTGTCATGCAACAAGGCAGAGGGTGTCGGCACCATCCACAGCCTCGGCGTCACCTCCGAAGAGTGGTGACTTCCGCCGGCCGGACTCCAATAAAATCCAGCCCCAGCCAGGGCGGGACGCTCCCCGCCTGCAGGGTCCTCTCCCCCCGGGAAAATCCCCCCGCGAATCCCGCGAGATCGTTGAATTGGCGGGGAAAACGGACCCACCAGAAAGGCTGTCACCCATCATGACCAGTACAGAAAAGATGTCCCTCCAAGAGGAAGCTCTCGCGTTCGCCGAACAAGGTAGCAAGGTTGCTGTTTTTGCCGGAACCCTGGATCTGGCTCAGGTGTTCTTCGCGGGCTTCGAAAGCATTCTGAACGAGGACGAAGTTAAGAAAATCATTCGGTTGAATGGGGCGCGGGCCATCCACTTCCACTCCGGCGGCCTTATCAGGTTCCACTCCACCCGATCCGTCCCTCGTGGCTACTTCTTCGATCGGGTCTACGTCCCTGCCGGCATTCAGCACAATGTGATGGAACAGCTCGCGCCGCTCGTTGTCACAAGCCGCGAACCGGCCATCGTTGGCTACTTCTAAGGGGATTGGCGTGGAAGCCTACCAACGCATCCTAGAAGCCATCCTTGCCAGTGTTCGGATCGCACGAGAGTCCACCCGAGACGACTACTCGCTCGCAGGCCCCTGCAAGTAGATGCACGACCGCCCAGCAATCCGCCGGGACCGCCAGGACGGCGAGACCATCAGGGGCATAGCTCGTGAACGCGGTGCCTCCCGCAATGCTGTCCGCCGCGCGTTGGTCCCCGGCGCTCACGATCGGTACCACAGGCCGTCAGTGACAGAAGATGCCGAGCCGGCCGTCCGGGATGTCCTGGCGGACTACCCTCAGATGTGCGTGGCTGACATCGCCGTCCTGATCGACTGGCGGCATTCCCGCCGAACACTATCTGACCTGGTCGCCAGGCTCCGGCCCCGGGTCACCAGTTGGTCGAGCATGGAAGCGCGCCCGATCGGCAGCATCAGGGTCGGCGTCCTTTCCACGACGTCGATCCGCTCCGGCACGATGACACTTGGGGAGTTGAGACTGTGAAGCCAACCAAGCAGACCGAAGTCGCCCCCGTGGAGGCGCCAGACCACCTTCCAGAAGCCGTTGCTGCTGTCTGGCGCGAGATTGTGGAGAGCAATGACCTTGCCGGCAAGGTGGACCGCTCCGCGCTGGAGACATTCGCTACGCTGATGGCCCGCCTCAGGGAAGCCCGCAAGCGCGTCGAGGACGAAGGCATGGTCGTCACCGATCCCCGCGGCCGCGTCATCCCACACCCGGCGCTCGCCGTGGAGAGGGCAACGGCGGAGCAGATCCGGGCGTGGGGTGACCGGTTCGCCCCTCTGGTGAAGCCGGCCCGCAAACGCGGGTACATGGCTGACGCCACGGCCGCTTCCATCGCTGACGCGAAGCACCTACAGGGAACGCGCTTCGCCGGTCCTGTCGCTGCCGTGAAGACGCTCGCCTGGATGATCGATGAGGCTCAGCGGAACAGCATGGAGGCCCTGCAAAAAGCCATGACAACAACGGTCCCCAACTACCTGAAGGCATGCGCGGAGCTGCAGATAACCCCTGCGTCGCTGCCGATGGCCGCCGCCGGCGCTGTACCCGCTGAGCCGTCCGGCGAAGGCAAGAAGCCGGAGGGTTCGAATGTCTCCGATCTCCAAGCCAGAGCAGCTGAACGCCGCGCCGGTCAGCGGACCGGATGATGTAGACCCCGGCGACTATTACCGCTCGGTCTGCCACGTTCCGGAGCCGCCTCACGTTGGGCCGAAGAAAAAGAAGATCTACGGCTCTGCTGAGCCCCGAATCTGCACTCCCCCGCTGCGCCCGCTGACCCGCGACACCACTCTCGGCTATGACGTGATCGACTTCGCCGAGGACGTGCTGCACCTCAAGCTCTACCCCTGGCAGAAGGTCCTGCTCTGCCGGATGCTGGAGCTGCTCCCCGATGGGACGCTGCGCTTCCGCACGGTAGTGGTCCTGATCGCCCGCCAGAACGGCAAGAGCACGCTCTCACAGGTCCTCGCGCTGTGGTTCATGATCGTCTGGGGCTGGCCGCTTGTCATGGGCACCGCCCAGGACCTCGAAACGGCTGAGGAAGTGTGGCAGGGCGCCGTTGACCTCGTGGAAGAGGACGACGAGCTCTCCAAGCTGCTCAAACGCGTCGTGAAGGTCAACGGCAAGAAGGCGCTGGAGCTCAAAGCCAACGACCCGAACGGCAACTCAACTGACAAGACGGGAAGCCGTTACAAGGTCAAGGCCGCCAACCGTCGTGCCGGCCGTGGTTTCACCGGAAATCTGATCATGCTCGATGAGCTGCGCGAGCATCAGAACTGGGAAGCCTGGGGCGCGATCACCAAGACCACCATGGCGCAGGCAGAGGCGCTGATTCTGGCGCTGTCGAACGCCGGCGACCTGACGTCCATCGTCCTGCGCTACCTCCGAAAGATGGCTCACGAGGCGCTCGGGGATCCCGACGGGATCTGCGAGGAAATCGGGGCCTCTGGCCCGACCGCACTGGACTTGGAAGACCTTGCTGACGACGACGAAGAGCTTGACGACGACGATTTGGCCGATTTTGAGCAGGACGAGGACACTCTCGGCCTGTTTGAGTGGTCCACGACGCCCGGGCTGGACAAACGGGACCGTAACGGTTGGGCGCAAGCCAACCCGTCACTGAACTGGAACCCCGGCTTCACCGAACGCACCATTGCGGCCGCGTGCAGGACCGATCCTGAGTGGGTTTTCCGTACCGAAGTCCTGTGCCAGTGGTCCGAGGGCACTCTTTCGGGCCCGTTCCCACCTGGTTCGTGGGATAAGGGCAAGAACCCGGTTGAAACGCTGGCAGACGGCAGTCAGCGGGTCGTCGAGGGCAACGGCATCGTCACAGACGTTGTGGTTGGCCTTGATCAGTCCCACGACCGGTCGATGACCTACGTTGCGTTCGCCGGCCACCGGGCCGACGGCGTTGCCCAGGTCGAAATCGTGGCGGCCCGCCACGGTTCTGACTGGGTCAAGGCTTACCTGATGGACGAAAAGCGCCGCGGCCGCATCAAATCCGTGGCCGGCCAGTCCAAAGGCGCCCCAATCTCGCCCCTGCTGGTTGCCCTGGACGAGGATACAGAGTTCGACATCCCCGTCATCGAATGGTCCGGCGGTGACCTCACCGCAGGCTGGGCGGACGTCTTTGACTCCGTCCGGGATGAGAAGGTCAGGCACAACCCGCAGCCTGTCTTGGACGTCGCGGCGGCCACAGCAGTTCTGAAAGTCTTCAGCGGCGGAGCGTCCATCCCCGACCACCGGGCATCACCAGCGGAGGTCGCCCCGTTGATGGCGTTCACGGCAGCCAAGTGGCTGCTGGGCCGCAAAGAGGTTGTTCCCCCACCGCCGCCGCCGGCACCGGAAGCAGTCCGGACCGCGGACACCGATTTTCCATCCGATGACAACTGGGCCCAGCAGGGCTTCTGACGAGAGGAGCGCGCAGCATGACGGTTCCCGAGTCAGAGAAGGGCTATGCCAGCACAGCCACCGAGTGGTGGACACAGCTGGACGAAGAGGAGACCCCCGAGCTCCAGTGGCCCCACAACATCGAGGTCTATGACCGGATGCGTCGGCAGGATGGCCAGGTCATCTCGGTGCTTCGGGCCATGACGCTCCCGATCCGCCGGACCAAGTGGCGCATCGATCCCAACGGTGCACGGCCCGAGGTTGCGCGGCAGGTAGCCGACGACATGGGCCTGCCTCTGGTTGGCGAAGAGAACGCCCCTGTCCTGCGAACGCGGGACCGGTTCTCCTGGGCCGAGCATCTGCGTTTGTCGCTGCTGATGCTGCCCTTCGGACATTCGGTGTTCGAGCAGGTCTACCGAATCGACGATAGCGGCCGAGCCCGGCTTCGGAAGCTCGCGTGGCGCCCGCCCAAGACAATTTCCCGCATTGATGTCGCTCCTGACGGCGGACTGGTTGCTATCTACCAGCACGGTCACCCCGGGACGACGACCAAGGAAGCCCGGATGGGCGTGGAACGGCTTGCCGTGTACGTCAACGAGCGTGAGGGCGGCAACTGGCTCGGTCAGTCGCTCCTGCGGCCCGCATACAAGTACTGGCTGCTGAAAGACCGGCTGCTGCGCGTCCAGGCGCAGACCGTGGACCGCAACGGCATGGGAGTCCCGGTCTACACCGGATCAAAGCTCCCGGATAACGTTTCCGGCGAGGACCGAGTCAAGCGCGAGAAGGACGAGCTCGACGCGGGCCTGAAGCTAGCCAAGGGATTCCGTTCGGGGGACAACTCCGGCGCTTCCGTTCCGAATACCGCTGAGCTGGCACTGAAAGGCGTGGAGGGCACCCTCCCGGACGCTGACAAGCCGATCCGGTACTACGACGAGCAGATTGCCCGCGGCGTCCTGGCGCACTTCCTGAACCTCGGCACCGAGACAGGTTCGTGGGCTCTCGGGTCCACGTTCGCGGACTTCTTCACCCTGTCCCTGCAGACGGTGGCGATGCAGATCGCTGACATCACCACGCAGCACGTCATTGAAGATTTGGTCGATGTGAACTGGGGACCGAACGAGCCAGCCCCTCGGCTGGTGTTCGAGGAAATCGGGTCTCGGCACCCGGCGACCGCCGAAGCCATCAAGGCTCTGATCGATTCCGGCGCCATCACCGCCGATCAGAAACTCGATGACTTCCTACGCACCACCTACGGGCTACCCGCAGCAGATCCCACCACCGCACGGGAACCACGCACCCCTGCCGCCCTACCAACGGAGAAGAAATGACAATCACCATGCTCAAGCCCTCCGCGCAGGGGGCGCCCTGGTACCGGATGGAAGCCGCCGGCGACGGCGCCAGCGTCGATGTCTACATCTACGACATGATCGACAGCTGGTTCGGCGTCTCGGCGTCCCGTTTCGTCCGGGACCTTGAAGCCCTGGACGTCGGAACCATCAATCTGAGGGTCAACTCCCCCGGGGGCTCGGTATTCGACGGCGTAGCCATCATGAATGCGCTGCGCCGGCACCCGGCCAACGTCATCGCCACCGTAGACGGGCTCGCGGCCTCGGCTGCGTCGTTCATCATCCAGGCAGCAGACGAAGTTGTCATGGGACGCGGAACCGAACTCATGATCCACGACGCATCCAGCATCTGCTGGGGTAACGCCGCGGACATGGTGGAGATGGCCGCGCATCTGGACAGGATTTCCGGCACTATCGCCGGAATCTATGCCGAACGCGCTGGCGGGACCGCTGAGACCTGGCGCGAAGCGATGCAGGCCGAGACCTGGTACACCGCCGACGAAGCCGTCAAAGCCGGCCTAGCGGACCGCGTGGACGGAAAGGCTGCAGAGCCCGAGGCTACCAACCGGTTCGACCTATCCGTATTCGCCCACGCTGGGCGCCGCAACGCCCCGGCACCGGCGGTCAACGCCAGCCCCGAACGACGACCAAGCCTAAGCCTGGTCAACGGTTCACCGCTGACGGTTGCCGCCCACATGGTCGCAAAGACCATCCCAACACCTCCGGCCGAGCCGAAGGACACCACCACCCCCAAAGAGAAAGGAACCGACACCATGTCGGAAGCACTGACACAGGGGCTCCGTGAGCGGCTCGGCATCCCCGCCGCAGCAAACCTTGACGACGCCGGCCTGCTGGCCGCCGTAGACGAGGCCCTCGCAGAGCAGGAACCAACCACCGCCGCTGCGCCCACCGCAGCGCCGGGAACCGTCGTACTGGACGCAGCCCAGTACGAGGACCTCGTAGCCAACGCCGCCCAGGGACGCGAGGCACGACAGCAGCAGCTCGCTGACAGCCGCGCAGCACTGGTCAACGCCGCCGTCGAGGATGGCCGGATCGCCCCGGCCCGCCGCGAGCACTGGGTCAACGCCCTGACGGCAGACCCGGGCATGGCCGAGACCCTCGCGGGCCTCGAAAAGGGCCTCGTGCCCGTCGCTGCCGTCGGCTACGTCGGCGGTATCACCGAGTCCACCGACGAGGACCGCTCGTACAACCACATCTTCCCGAAGGAGGCCTGATTATGGGTCAGTACCTGCCCCTTTTCCGTCCCGGCCAGACCGTCACCTTCGACGTGACGACTGCCGTTACAGGCGGCCACCCTCTTGAAGTCGGCACTGCGGATCGCTCCGTGGCTCCTGCTGCTGCGGGCTCCAACAAGTACGTCGGCATTGCGGGCCACGACGCCGCCGTCGGCGACAAGGTCACGGTGGAGGTGGGCAAGCCCGTCCACCTTCTGGTCGCTTCCGGAGCTGTCACGCGTGGAGCAAAGCTCGAAACCGCTGGCGCCGGCAAGGTCCGGACACTCACCACGGGGACCAATATCGGTCTCGCACTCACTTCCGCGGCCGATGGTGCCGCTGTCCAGGTCCTTCAGGCCTGAGAAAGGACCACCCGAAATGAAGACCTACCCCTTCACTCCGAGCCAGCTGGCCGCGGCCTCCGCCACGGACCTGCTGGCATTCATCAAGTCCCCCACGCTGTTGGCACGCCGCCTGGGGGAAGTCCTCACGGCGCAGCAGTTCATTGGACTGTTCCTGCTCCAGGGCCGCTACACCCTGCAGGGTGGGGCCATCGCGGTTCCCTCCAACGAGAAGATCCGCACGGACCGCACCGCGGAGACCGTCGCCCCCGGCGCCGAGTACAAGCTGACGCCGCTGAGCGCCGAGCAGTACGAGGTGTACACGGCGTCCAAGGAAGGCATCGCGACTGAGATCACGGACGAGGAAGTCGGCCGCAGCCTGCGCCAGCCCATCGATGACGCCCTCACCCTGCTGCAGACCGAACTGGTCTTCAACGCCAACGAGCTCGCTCTCGGCGTGATTCAGTCCTCGATCACGCAGACCCTGACCGCAGGCGCAGCCTGGACGAACGGCAAGCAGATCCTCAAGGACGCACTGCGGGTCCAGGCTGCCGCCCGGAAGCTCAAGCTGGGCTACTCCATCGACACCGTGGTGCTCAACGGAGAACAGTACGCCGAGGTTCTCCCCGAGCTCCTCGACGTCCTGCCCGACAACGACACCACTGCCCTGACCGGGGCGTTCCCCACCATCTCCGGGATCACGTGGGTTTCGAGCGACGACGACGAATTCACGAATCCGACCTTCGTGGACCGCCGTCGCCTCGGCGGTATCGCGCGCGAGTCCATCCCCTCGCCGGAGTACCGCCCGGTGGGCAACGACACCGGTGTGGAGATCGCGTCCATCCGTGAGCCGAAGGCGGACAAGACCCGCCTGCAGGCCCGCAACCCGCACGTGCCGGTGGTCACCAACCCGCTGGCCGGCTTCGTCCTCACCGGAACGGGGGCTTGATCATGGCTACTACCTACCGCGCTAAGGCCCTTGTGGTGAAGGTTTCCGTCGGCCCGTCCGAAGGTAACCGCGTCGCCCGCATCATCAAGCAGGGTGGCATCATCCCGGAGGGCGTGGAGAAAGACCAGCTGGCAAGGCTGGAAAAGCTCAACCTCATCGAAAAGGTGGACGTCGCGGCCGAAGCGGAAGCAGAAACGAAAGCCAAGGCCGCTGCCGAAGCCGAAGCCGAAGCGAAGGCCGCAGCCGACGCCAAAGCTGCAGCGGAGGCCGAAGCGAAAGCTAAGGCCGCTGCCGCAGCCAAGACAACCCCCGCCAAGTAGCAGTAGGAGGACGCCATGTCTGATCTAGCTAACCCGGAAGTGCTGGAGAAGGCCTGGCGTCCTCTGACCGCTGCCGAGCGGATCAAGGCCGAGTACTACCTCGCAAAAGCCTCACGACGGATCCGCCGCCGCTGGCCCGACGTTGACGCCCGGATCATCGCCCAGACACTGGACAGCGAAGACGTTGAAGACGTCATCGTCCAGATGGTCCTCACCGTCCTGAACGCGCCGCCTATCAGGGGCGCCAAGTCTTTCTCCGAAGGAGTGGGACCCATGTCCCGGTCCGCGACGCTGGTGGGAGCAAGCACTGACCCGCTGGTGATTGAGGACTGGATGGTAGAAGTCTTCGAAGGCCGCGCAACCACCCGCCCGGAAGGGTCCTTCCCCCGTTCGGGCAACTACGACAGCATCTCCATTTGGCCGGAAGGGAGCTACTGACATGTTCCCACTGGCCAACGGAGAAACTGTCACCAGGGAGCGGGCCCGGCTGATCCCGGACCCGTACTCAGGAGAAAACACCAAACGGGACTGGACCGACCCGGACACGCTCGACATCGAGGGCGTGGCCATCGCGCCGTCCACCGGCACCGAAACCCAGTCGGAGGACCGGAACACCCGGGAGACCGCCATGAGCCTCTACTGCGCCCCTGGAATCGACGTGCTGCCCCACGACCGCATCAGGGCCCGCTCAGGACTCTGGAACGTCGAGGGCGAAGTCGCTGACTGGAAAAACGCCCTCACCGGCTGGAACCCCGGAGTTGAATTCCGCATCAAGAAAGTGGCCGGCTGATGGCGGGCGAAGTCGAGTTCAACGACGCGTTCTTCGAGCAGCTCGGGCGCTCGCCGGAAGTAACCCAGCTGTGCGTGGACGTGGCCGAGAAGATCGCGGCGACCGTAAGGGCAACCGCACCACGGGACACCGAGGCTTATGCCAACAGTATCCGCGTGGAGGTCGTAGCCCGCGGCCGGCGCAACGCGGCCCTGGTGGTAGCAGATGACCCCAAGGCGATGCTCATTGAGTCTCAGAGGGGCACGCTAGCGAGGGCGCTGCGGGAGGTGAAGAAGGGTGGGTAGCAGGGTCATCTTCACCGACTTGGAGAAGTTCCTGACAGGCCATATCCGGACCGAGCTGGCCGCGCTGCCCGGACAGCCATACAGCGGCGGGTTCATCTCCAACCAGTTCTATGACCCGGAGAAGGACGACCAGCGCTCGCCGCCTCCCTACCAGGTCATCGTCCGGGACGATAGCGGCCCTGATACGTCGATCATCACCCAGGAACCGGCTGTCGGCGTCACTGTCCTTATGGGCGATGACGCCAGCCAGGGAGAAGAGGCAACAGGCCTGGCGCTGGTGGTCAAGATGATCATGAAGGATTGCGCAGGAACCGGCATCGACAACCCGGTAGCTGCGGTCCTGGGCGCCAGCGGTCCATTCAAGGTGGCCGATCCGTCGGGAGTCCCCCGCCGGTACATGACCTTCGAGCTGGCAGTCACTGGCCGGCCTTTCGCATAACTGAATACCCACAAATCAACCAGCCATTCACGCCTGTGAATGGTTTTTCTATTTGGAGGCAAATAATGGCTGCTGATTCTCTCGGCCGCGACGTCAATGCAGTTGGCGTACCAGTAACAGGGCACATCGGTTTCGCTCCCTTCGGGACGGCCGTGCCGACACCTTCTGCCGGCGCATCCCGCACCTTGGTGCTCCCGGTGGACTACAAGCTTCCCGGCCTCCTAACGGAGGACGGCGGCTTCGAGTGGACCATGGAAGCCGACGGCGACGCAATCGTCTTCTGGCAGGAAGGGTTCTCCCTCCCGTCCGGCCTCGCGAACGTGGAACTGAAGGTCAAGTTCGCACAGACGGACGAGATGGTCCGTTCCATCATCCGGGGCAAGACCGCGGATGTGAACGGGTACATGACCATCGACGGCGGCGGGACGTCCACCAGGTACGTCACCTTCACCGAAGAGATCTTCAAGAACGGCGACATCCGCCGCCGTGCCGCCGCTAACGTCGGCGTGAAATCGGTGAAGGAAGACAAGTCCGAGCGCGGCAAGGTCCTCGGCTACGAGGTGACCTTCTCCATCGACCGTTCCGCGGAGCTGGAGAACAACCACATCGGTGAATGGCTCATCAAAGCCGCCACCTCTGTGACGACGATTCCGACCATCAGCGCTGTCGAAGGCGACCCGGACCCCGCCGGCACCGGCGAACTGGTGACCATCACCGGTACGGGCTTCGCTACCGCCACCGCCGTAACCGTCGGCGGCGTCGCAGTGACGGACTTCGACATCGTCTCCTCCACGGAGATCACCGCAGTGCTGCCCGCTGGCTCTGCTGGCGCGGCCAACGTGATCGTGACCAACCCAATCGGCGCATCCGCACCGTTCAGCTACACCCGGGACGCTTAGTCCCCTCTAATCCTGCGGCCCCGCACCTCTTGATGGGTGAGTGCGGGGCCGCAGCTCCAACCCATCAACTCACCCATCAAACATAGGAGAACATCATGACCGCCAAGACCACCCCCGCAGCAAAGCCCCGCTTCCTCGTTGTGGAAGACAGCCTCAAGTGCCAGACGGCAGAGGGCGAAATCAGCCTGCCCCTGAAATTCAAAACCAAACTGCTCCGCCAGTTCGGCCAGCTCGATCAGATGGACGCCTTCTTCCTCCTCATTGACGAGGTCGCCGGACCGGAGGTATCAACCACGATCGATGAGCTCGACATCATGGAGACCACCGAAATCATGGTCGAGTTCTTCAAAACCTTCGAGACCCGAATCCAGGCCACCCTGGGGGAATCGCAGAGCTCCTTGAAGTAGTCGAGGAGCACCGCCCCGCGCTCACCTATGACTTCCGCGAACGCTTCCACATCTCCGTCGAACAAATCGGAGAGACGGTCAGCTACCGCGAAGCCATAGACCTCGTGGACCAGCTTCAGCTGGACATCGGGACCCGGCTCTCCATGTCGATCGCCAAATGGTCCTACCCGATGAACCGGCAGGAGCTCTATGCCGCGGCGACTCTCGCCCGCGTGGTCAACGTGACACGCGGGAAGGACGACCCGCCTTTCGTTGCCGACTGGCCTTGGCCTGCCGAGCCGGACGAAGAAGTGGTCACCGACGAAGAGCGGGCCGCACTAGAGGCAACCCTTCAAGCAAGCAGCGCCTTCGGGCAACTACGAACGGGAGGCCTAACGGATGTCTGAGGTAGGGTCCGGTCAGGTTGCAATTTTCCCGACGTTCAAGAGCTTCCGATCCAAGGTGAATTCCGAGGCCGCCGGCGCCGGCCGAGAAGGCGGGAAGAGCTTCAACTCCGCTTTCAACGTCGGCGCCGGAGACCCGGCTGCCGCTCTGGCCAAGAAACTAAATAACCAGATCGCCTCCGGGTCCAGGGCCCTCTCATCCGCTCGTCTCGCCGAACAGGACGCTGCCGGTAAAGTCCGCGTCGCAGAAACAGCGCTCGCCGAGGCGCGGGCGAAGGGCGGCGAAACCTCGTCGCGCGCGGTCGCCGCCGAGGAACGGCTTAGCGCAGCCCAACGCAAGATGGCGGAAGCGCAGAATCGCACGAAGACATCTTCAGATCAGCTGCGGGCCGCGCAGGCCCAGCTGGCAGAAGCAACAACATCGGCAGGGGCATCAGGAGAACGATCGGCCAGCCGCTTCAGCCAGGGCTGGCAGGGCCTCAAAGCCCGCCTCTCCGGCGTCGTCCGCGGCTCAGTGGACGAAGCCGGCAACGCGGCAAGCGGCGCAGCTGACTCCGCAGGAAAGAAGTCCGGCGGGGCCTTCGGTACCGCCTTCAAGGGTGCCCTCGGCGCGCTGGCCGGCGTTTTCGCTGCCCAGCAGTTCGGCAGCCTTTTCAAGTCCAGTGTCGCGGACGCCGCCAACCTTGAGCAGTCCATCGGCGCCATCGGCACCGTATTCAAGGGCTCTGCCGGGGACATGAACGCCTGGGCAGATTCGGCTGCCGTCGATGTGGGCTTGTCGAAGAACGAATTCAACGAGCTCGGGACCCTGATCGGGTCCCAACTCAAAAACGGCGGCACCGCCATGGAGGAGCTGGCACCCAAAACCAAGAGCCTGATCACCCTGGGCGCGGATCTGTCCTCTATGTTTGGCGGGACCACCGCTGACGCTGTGGGTGCCCTGTCGTCCGCGCTGAAGGGCGAACGCGACCCGATCGAGCGCTACGGTGTCTCGCTCAACCAGGCCAAGATCGATGCCGAAGCCGCTGCCCTCGGGTTCTCCAAGGTCGATGGCGCGCTGTCGTCCGAGGCCAACCAGGCAGCAACGCTGTCACTGATCATGAAGCAGACCGCCGACGCGCACGGCAACTTCGGCCGCGAAACGGACACGCTGGCTCACAAGCAGCAGGTCCTCAACGCCCAGCTCGCCAACGGCAAGGCCCGCATCGGCACCGAGCTGATGCCGGTCGTCTCGGCTTTCACTGGTTTGCTGTCCAGGGCACTCGGGCCGGCAATCAACCTGACCGTCTCCGGGATACGTCGCGTTGTCGGTGCAGGCCAGGGTCTCTATGACCTGTTCGCGAAGGGCGACTTCACAGGGGCCCTTCGGGACGCGTTCAACGTCGAGGAAGACTCGCCTGTTGTAGATGCATTGTTCAAGGCCCGTTCCGCAGCGATCGAAGTGACCGGAGGGTTCCGCGCCCTGTTCGCGGCCTATAAGGCCGGGGACGGGGACATCACCTCATCCGGCTTCGCTGGCGTCATGGAACGCGTCGGGTTCGTGCTGCGCGAGGGTGTGGGCGGGGTCCGCGCCTTTTTCGCGGCGTTCAAGGCCGGTGACGGCGACATTACGTCCAACGGCTTCCCGGGCTTCCTTGAGAACCTTGGCTTCCTGGCACGGACAGTCTTCGACGCTGTCGGCCCGTCGGTTTCGGCGCTCCTGCCCCAGATCGTCGGCCTGTGGTCCGCGTTCTCACCTCTGCAGATCATCTTCCAGGCCATCCAGCCTCTGATGCCTCAGATCGTCTCCATGTTCGGGGTCCTGGCCAGCACCATCGGCGGAACCCTCAGCACGGTCCTTGCGTCCATCGTTCCGCTGTTCATCCAGCTGTCCGCCGTCATCTCCCAGTCTCTCGGGACGGTTCTGGCGGCGGTGCTGCCCGTGGCAGTGCAGATGATCACCATGCTGAGCGCAACCTTCAGCGAACTGATGCCGGTAATCCTGCCGATCATCACGACCATCATCATGCTGGCAACGTCGCTGATCGGGCAGCTGGCGCCGATCATCGCGAACCTGATCACCTCGATCCTGCCGCCCCTTGTGTCGATCTTCGGTAACGTCTTGTCCGCCATCGGGCCGCTCGTCACCATGATCGCGGAGCTGCTGATCCCGATCATTCAGGCGCTCCTACCCGTCGTGGTGACTGTGTTCGGCGTAATTGCCAACATCATCACCTCAGCGATGCAGATCGTCCAGGGCATCATCCAAGTGGTGACCGGGATCATCTCCGGTAACTGGGCGCAGGTGTGGGAGGGCATCGGCAACATCTTCGGCGGGATCTGGAACACGATCGTCGCCATCGTGTCCGGGGCCCTGAAGCTTGTCGGATCCGTAGTCATGGCCGGCCTCCAGCTCGTGGGGACCTACGTCATGCAGGTCCTCTCCGGCATCGGCGGGTTCTTCTCCAGCGCTTGGGGCAACATCACCCGCGGCGTCTCCGGATTCATTGACGGGTTCCTCGGATTCTTTCGCGATCTGCCCGGCAAGATCATGGACGCGCTCTCCGGGGCAGGGTCCTTCCTTGTCTCGGTGGGCCAGGACATGGTCCAAGGGCTCATCAACGGGGCAAAGGGCATGGTCGATCGGGCCGTGCAGGCAATCAAGGACGTCGGCGGCGCCATGCTCGACGGCGTCAAGGGCTTCCTGGGCATCAAATCCCCGTCGATCAGGTTCCGCCGTGAGGTGGGCCAGCAAGCCGGCGAAGGCGCTCGCCTGGGCATCCTCGACAAGGTCTCCAGCGTCGCAGCCGCAGCGCGCAGGCTTGTCACCATCCCTGAGGTCCCGGCGCTCGCACGCACCACCGGCGCCGAGGCAACCGGCAGCGGGACAGGCGGAAACACGGCCACAGGAGTTCATGCCGAGATCACCATCAACCAGGTGGACGATCCCATCGGCACCTCACACGCCGTCGTCAGGCGCCTTCAATCACTCGCAGTCTAGGAGGAACCTGACATGCCCTACCCAAGCCCGCTGACCTACCCGTCAGCTCTGCTGTTCCCGGGCGCAGGAGCGCCCGGGAACCAGGGCAGGTCACCAATCGCCTTGGGCGACCTGCTCATGAACTGGGTGGACGACGACGGCACCGTATGGGCCATCGAGGACAACCCCGGCTGGTTGGGCTCTCCCGCCTCCACTGCCGAGTTCTCCCAACGCGCTCGCGGGGACGGAGCCACGACGTCGGAAGGCTTCCTTCAAGCCAAGACGATGCCCATGAAGGGCCGCATCAGGGCCCTGACCGCTGAGCACCTCTCATATGCGGTGGACAGGCTGAACCAGGCCGTCAGCGTCACCCCGTTCGACCTCATGGTCTCCGAGTCAGGGCGGATCCGCCACATGCGGGTGCAGCGTCAGGACGAGATCCTGACCGGCACCCCAAAGGGCTCCCCGTTGGTTGCCGAGTTCAGCATCCAGCTGAAGGCCAAGGACCCCCGAAAGTTCGGCGACCTCATCACGGCCTCAACCCGCCTGCCGTTCTCCCAGGGCGGCCGGCGTCGCCCGTCGAAGTACCCGGTGAAGTGGACAGGCGTCTCCAACACTGGCGTCATCCGCATCAACAACCCGGGCAACACCCAAGCCCCTGTGTGGCTTCGGATTGACGGACCACTGCCAGCCGGCGGCTGGAACATCACGCACCAGGGCAAGAAGCGCTCGCTGACCTTCGCCTCCGCGCTGGCGTTGTCCGCTGGCGAGTTCGTGACTGTGGACATGGACCGCAAAGAGGTCTTGGCGCAGGGGCAGGCGCCGCGCCAGGGCTACGTGACCAGCCGCGGATGGTTTGCGCTCGATCCCGGAGACAACGACATCGCGTTCTCTGCCCAGAACTACTCATCGACGGCGTCCCTGACCGTCACCACGAAACCGAGCTGGAGCTGACCATGACTATTACCTGCAAGCCGATGGACGCAGATCCGGCTACCGGACTTCCTGAGTATTCTGCCAAACAGGAGCGCCAGACCGATTCGCCGCTGTTTGGCGGCGGCTCGGGCCGACGGCTGGGCGGCCGGTCCGGCTTTCGGATCGACACCCCGTCCAACGTCCTGACGGCAACATCGACGACGTGGACGCTTGTCCCCTGCTCGGCGATGATCGATCCCGGCGCTTCAACTCACCAGGGAATGTACGGGTGGGCCACCGACGCCAACGTAACCGGCGCGGTGACCGCAGCGGACGAAACCTACGCCCGCAAGGATATCGTCTTCATTCAAATCAACGACGACTCAGCCGGCGACGGTTCGGGATTGCTGACCGGCAACGTCCGCTACGTGGCCGGCGTTCCGTCAGCAACCCCCGAGGCCCCCCAGCTTGGCATTCTGGACCGGACAAGGTCCTTCGAGGTGGGAACCATCCACGTGCCACAGCTCGGCGGCGGATCCCCCACAGTGACGCTGAACCCGGCGCGCTTCGTTGCTGCCGGCGCAGTACAGCCAATCTCGTCCCAGGAAGAACAGGACGCGCTCACACCCTACGACGGGATGCAGATCCGCCGGAATGACCTCCCGGGTCGCCCGGTGCGCCTGTGGAGCTCCACTGCGGCCAAGTGGGGGCCGGGCGCTGAGGCGCAGGGCATGACTCTTCGGAAGAAGGTTACGGCCAACGGTATCGGGCTAACCAACCTTTCGGTCGTGGAGAACCTCGCCACATACGACTTCAGGGCCGGCCGGAAATACCGGATCGTGTGGCAGGGCGGATATTCGATGTCCGCAACGGGCAACTACTTTGACCTCGCCATCCACACGGCATCGCCCACTGATGCTGCAGGGCTCACTACCGGCCTGACTCAGCTCATGTCCCGCACCTACACGGCCAATGGCGCCGGTTTTGGTGAGTCGTTTTACGTGGAGGCCATCTATGAACCAACCGCCGACACAACCCGCCAGGTGAAGTTCACCATCAACAGGACAGTTGGCGCCGGAACATGGACGCTGCAGGCGGGAGCGACCGCCCCGGCTTACTACTACATCGAAGACCTCGGGGCGCAGTTCTGATGATGAGGGAGGGCTAAAACGTGTGGAGCTCGCAGCAATCATCGGGGCCATCGCCGCAGCAGCCGGGACCATCGGGACCGGCGCGTGGAAGGTCATCGACCGAGCAGACAAGAAACGCGAGCGAAGGGAAATCAAGGTGGAAGAACTCCTGAAATCCCGAGTCGCCGCCCTCGAAGCGGCCAACCGGCGCAAGAGCCGGTACGCGGCCGCAGTCATCTCCCACGCCCGCAAGTGGCGGGAACAGCTCGTCGCGCACGACATCGACCCTGACCCGGCCGACTGGCCCACGGAGGAGGACGAGAATGAATGAGTACAACGACCCGGAGCTCCGCGCCGCCGCCGCCGCCGCGGCCCGGTCCCGCAGGTCAGACAAGCGTTGGAAGATTCTCCTGACGCTGTTGTCCATTCTCCTGGGTGCGGTGACAGCCGTGGCGTTCTGGCTTGCGGTGACCAACGCTGACCTAGCTACTGAGAACGCTTCCTTCGCACAGCAGCAGCAGGACGAGAAGAAGGAAATCGCGAAGGAAGCCGGTAAGGCCCTGTGCGGGACGGGGGACCGGGAAATTTACGACCGGGACCTGTGCGCCAAGTGGGCGGAAGCGGCCCAGGAACCGAACATCCCGCCAGCTGCACCGGCCCTGGGTGAGCCGTCCCAGGCTGACCTTGTGAACGCGTTCCGCGAGTATTGCGCCGGAGGGAACTGCAAAGGCGCGGACGGGCAGCCACCCACCCCGGATGACATCGCCGCGGCGTTCGTCCGGTTCTGCGCTGACGGCCGCTGCACCGGCCCCGCCGGGAAGGACGCCAAGGACGGTTCTGACGGAGCCAAGGGAGCAGACGGGCAGCCACTGCCGCCCACGCCTGAGATGGTCCTCGCCGCCGTCACGACGTACTGCTCAACCGGGGCCTGCGTCGGACCGGCAGGAACTGACGGCGAACCCGGGCCAGGGCCCACACCTGAGGCTGTCCTGGCGGCTGTCCAGCAGGTGTGCTCCAACGATGCGTGCCGAGGCCCCGCCGGAGCTGACGGCACCGACGGGCAGGACGGCGCAACCGGACCAGCCCCAACATCAATCCACATCAGGGACGCGGTGACCGGCCGGACGCAGACCTGCGTACCCGACCCGCCCGGCTCGACCGACTACACCTGCACCAACGACGACGGACTGGGAGTCAAGCCATGAGCTACCTGCTCGACTACAACCCTGGCACGCAGCAGTGGGGCTATCCTCGCCGCGGCGCAGCGCTCTCGGGAACATGCATTGTTCACACCGCCGAGTGCGCAGCGGACAACGTCGGCGAGGACACGTCCGCGGAGGGCTGCGCGAGCATGATCGCCAACCGCGCCGACTACGGCTCCTACCACCGGCTAGTGGATTCGGACTCGATCATCGACATGATCCCGTTTGAGTACGAAGCGTGGCAGGACTCGGAGACCAACCCGTGGGCCGTGGGCATCTCCGCCGCCCTGCGCACCAGCGACTGGGCTGTCATGCCGGCCGACCGGCGGGACCGCGTGTACCGCAACCTGGCCAGCTGCGCCGCCGAGTTCGTCCGGCACATGGCCGCCAAGGGCATCACCGTTCCACTGCGCCGCATCACCGGAGCCGAGGCCCGCGCCCGGGTACCCGGCTTCTGCGCGCACGGAGATTCGGGCATCGCCCGGACGGACCCGGGAGCCAACTTCGACTGGGCTCTGTTCTTCCGCTACACCCAAGACACACTCGGCGGCATCGCCGCACAAGGATCAACACAGGAGGACGACATGGCCATTGTGCCGCAGGACGAATGGGATGCCGTCAGGGACGCCGCGTACCGCATCAACGGAGTCATCACCCACCCCACCGCCAAAGTACTCACCACCGAGAACCTGGCGGACATCGCCAACAAGGTCCTCGAAACCAAGGTCCCCCTCGCGGGCGGCGGCGAGACCGACCTAAAGACGAAGATCACCTTCCTCAAGCAGGAGTTCAACGTCAACCAGAACCTCATCGCATCCGTGAACGCGAAGGTTGACGCGCTCGCCGGCGTCGTGGCCCAGGGATCCGCAGCGAGCAAGGAAGAAATCCTCGCCCAGCTGGACGCCAGCGTGAAGGCGTCCTTCGATCAGTACGAACCCACCATCGTGAAGAAGGAGTCCGAGTAATGGAAGCAACGTTCAACGACCTGATGAACCTGACCAATTCATCTCTCTGGGCGCTCGCGGTTGGCTGGTTCAGCCCACCGGTGATTAGCGTCATTCAACAGTCCCGCTGGAGCGCGAGGGTGCAGTCACTCGTGGCTTTCGGGTTCTATGTGCTGGTCGCTGTCGTGACGGCATGGTTCGCCGGGCTGTTTAGCGTCGGCGACATCGCGCGCCTTGCCCTGTTGATATTCCTCGCGGCCGGCACCAGTTACAAGATCCTCTGGAAACCGACTGGTGTCAGTCCGGCCATTGAGGCGGCAACGACGCTTTCCAGCACAGTGGGATCCGAAGCTTGGAATTCACGTGACTTGAAGTCGCGGC
>JADMIO011472234.1_pt1 | contig 34973 bp, 29 predicted proteins | sample 8958161 | NCBI WGS metagenome assembly JADMIO01 (sample SAMN16585339, study PRJNA669376) | soil metagenome | isolation source: Crop rotation soil | place: USA: Cullars Rotation, Alabama | collected 2011
CCGCGACTTCAAGTCACGTGAATTCCAAGCTTCGGATCCCACTGTGCTGGAAAGGGATTGGCGCGGTGCCCGTCGCGCTATCGGCATGGTGCGTGTGGAAGCTCTTTGCGACCGAACGCACCATCGTGAATCGCGTTGCGCGCGACGTTCCGCCGGAGCCGCCGGGTTCAGAACTGTCGTGGTTTCGTGAAGCGGGGCGATGGCTGGCGCTCGGCGCGATCTTCGGGGTCTGGGCCCTGGGACCATGGCTGACGATCGCCGGGAGGAATGCCGGACTGCCGCTGCCGGCGATTCTCTTTCCCTACGTGCCCATTCTGTCGAATGCGCGCATGCCTGGACGTGCCGTTGTCGTGCTGATGCTCGCGGTTGCGCTCATGTCGGCGCTGGCAATTCGCACCATTCGCCGGCGCTGGATTGTCGCGCTCCTCATGGCCGTCGTGGTTCTCGATTTCGTCCCGGCGCCATTTCCGACGGTCGCCATCGCGCGCGAGGCGACGATCAACGTCCACCTTGCCGCTCACCCTGGCGGTCCCGACCCCGCGAACCGCGCGAATATCGTTTGTCCCTTGCCCCTTGGCCTGAGAGACGGCTACGGCGACACCGGCCATTTCGATAGCGGGGTTCTGCTCGATCAGATGGCGCACGGCCATCCGATCGCCGGCGGTTTCATCGGACGCTTGCCGCCGAGATTGCGCGCAAGCTACCGCTCCGCGCCGATTCTGCGATCGCTGCTCGCGCTGTCGGCCGGCGAACCCGCATCGGAAGCGGACTTGGCGCTCACTCCGTTCATGGGCAGTCAATCGCTCCTCAGCCAGAACATTGGCTTCATCGTGGTCGATCGTGCCGCAGCGTCCGATGCGCTCGTCTCCTTCCTGAGTTCGCGTCTGGTCACGCGGAAGATTTACGCGGAGCCCTCAGGCCGCGAGCTTTACCAAATCTTGGCAACACCAGGACCATGAACAGCCGGACGGTCCGCGCGTTGACCGTCGTCGGACTGGTTGCGGCCACGGTGGCGGTCCGCCTGCCGTTCCTGCTGGCCGGGGACCGGTTCTTTTCGTCCGATGAAGCCGTTGAAGGGCTGATGGCCCGACACGTCCTGCAGGGGGAGTTTCCGGCCTTTTTCTGGGGCCAGGCGTACAAAGGCGTTCCCGAGGTGTACGTCGCGGCCCTGGTCTTTCGTGCCGCGGGGTCCAGCGTCCTCGCGCTGCAGGCGGTGACGCTGGCAATCTTTGCCGCGTTCGTCGGATTTCAGTTCCTGTTGATCAGGAAAACGTTCTCCACGGCGACGGCGCTGCTGACGTCGCTCTTCATAATCGTCGCGCCGCCACTCGTCGTCTACTGGAGCATCGTCGGTCTGGGCGAGATTGCGTGGACGTTGCTTGCCGGTGCGGTGATGCTATACGGGGCCGCGCGATGGCGCGCCACCGGCTCGACCCGCGCGCTGGCGTGCCTCGCGTTCGCGTTCGGCTTTGCGTTGTGGGTGCAGCAGTACGTTCTCTATTACGTCGCGGCACTCGTCCTCACTCGTTGGATCGAGGATCCGGTGTGGCGGCGATCGATGCTCGCCCTCGCACGTGGAAGAGGACTGCCGAAGCCGGCCGCAATCATCGCCGGATTCCTTCTGCTGCTGGCCGCGGTCTACGTGGCGCTCGGCCTCCACGCGTTTCTCACCGGCGGCCTCGACGTCACGATCGCGGGCGTCAGGATCCGGACCAATCATCCGCAGAAGATGTGGGGGATTGCGGCGATGCTGTTCGTCGCGGCCACCGTCCTGGCCTGGTGGTGCCGGCACGTCCTTCAGCGTCGGCCTTCCCGGCCGGATGCGGTGTCAGCCAGACCGTCGGCACCGCTGCGGAACACGGCTGTCGCGGTGAGCGCGTTCGTGCTGGGATTCTCGCCATACATCGCGGGACGCCTCCGCGGCGGCGGTGTGTCGGCCGCATTGCACGAAGCAGGTGCGGCGCAGATGCTGCGGATGGTGCGGCAGACTGCGGTCGAACTGGCGCCGCCGCTCTTCGGCTTCTGGGGTCCTCAAGTCGAACCGCTCTCGGTGCCCGCCGTCTTGGCATCCGTCATCGCCGTCGCTGTCATCCTGTCGTATGTCGCCCTCATCCGCGCACCGCACACGCGCTTTTTTCACGTCTTTCCGGTGGCCGTGATCGCGATTTTCCTCTTGAGCGGCTCGCTGGTGGACGTGCAGTCCGTCCGCTACCTGGTGCCGTTGTACGCGGCGCTGCCATTGATCTACGCGACAGGTGTGCTGCAGGCCTGGCGATGGAATCGCGCCGCCGGCGGCGCGCTGGCGGCAGCTCTTGTCGGGTTATTCGCGCTTCAGGAAGTCCGCTGGTATCGAACCCTCACCGGTGATCACGGCATCACGCGCGTGATTCAATGCCTTCGTGACGGCGACGTCCGCTACGCCTGGGCGGACTACTGGACGAGCTACGACGCCACTTTTCGCATGGCGGAAGAGATCATCGTCGCCCCCAATGACACGGATCGGTATTCGCCCTACACCGCACTGGTGCGCGCGGATCCCGATGCGCCGACCGTCGTGCGGCCGACGACGCCTGACGCGCCGTGCGCCGACATCGTTCGGCGGCCGTAGCCCCAGATCGGCATCGTGCGCGGGGAATTCGATCGTGGCTCTGCTCCGCCGTGGTCCGACGCCGACATGAACCAGTTTCCGAAGTGTGAAACGGCCGACCCCGCACGATCTTCGCACGCCGCATCCCGGACACTTCGGCAGCGCACGGGATGGTGATGCCGCGGCACGGGATCAGGCGATGAGGGACATGACCACGAAGGCGACGATGGCGGCGCCGGTGGCCTGCAGCCAGAGGTCGGGACGCTCGCGCAGGAAGAGCAGGGCCATGCCGACGAGCAGTGCCGCGCCCGAGAGGAAGTACCAGTACAGATCCTCGAATTCCTCGGTGACGCCAAGCGAGGGTGCGAGACGCTTGCCGGTGTCGATGATGGCGTTCGCGATGTGACGGTCGCCGTCGCGATCCAGCTCGAAGTACTGGCCGCCGGTTGACAGCGCGACGCGCTGCAGCCCCGGGCGATCGAGGCGGGACGAGGTCGGCGTCTCGGGGTCGCGGATAATCGAGCCATCGGGAGCGTGCACCTGCGGCATGGCCCCGCCCGCCAGTGTGCCGACACCGACCACGAAGATGGGAATGTGGCGCGCGTTGACCTGCTTGAGCGAGTTGGCTACTTCGCCGCTCCATACCTCGCCGTCCGACAGCAGCACGAACATCTTCGCATTGGGCGACTTGCCATGGACTTCTTCATCCTTCTCGACGACGCGCAGGCCCCAGTAGACGCCGAGCTCGAGGTTGGTGTCCCAGGTGGTGTCTTCCTCGATGCGGAACGGCGGCTGCTCGTCGAGATGATCGAGAAAAAAGAAAAACGTATTCGGGTCCTTGGTCAGCCGGATCTGCGGCGTGGCGATGTGCGCGAAGAGCGCCATGGCCACGCGATCGTCCTTCCAACTCAAGGAGTCGCCGAGGGTACGGACGAAGCGCATCGCCCGCTTCCAGCGATCGCCGCTGACATCCTTCACGCGCATCGACGCCGAACCGTCGGCTAGGATGACGAGATCGATGCCGCCCTGCCGCACCACCGACGCGGGCCCATGCGGCCGGGCGAGGGCGACGATGAGCAGCACGATCGCGGCGTTCACGCAGAGCCAGAAGGGGAGATCGCCGACCAGGGAGAACCGCGCGCGAACCGGCGCGACGCGGGCGTTCGTCATGCGCCGTGCGTCGGCGCGGCGGATCACGAGCCGCCAGATCCACAACGCCGTGAGCACGGCGGGGACCACCAGCAGCCAGAGATAGTCCGGCTCCGCAAACTGCAGCGCGCGGAGATCGATCTGCGGTAACACGTCGATTGCCCGTCCCTGAACCCTGAAGCGTAAGCCCTTTAGCCTTAAAGCCTCGAGCTACCCCCGCCGGCGCTGCGTGGCGCCGCGTCCCGGTTGGGCCTGATCCTCGCGTTCGTCGAAGCGCATCGGGCTGATGGTTTTGAAGTCGTCCATCGGCACGGTCGCCGGCGGCGCGCCGTGACGGCCGTGGATGGTCGGCCCGATCGGCAGGTCGGTCGCCAGGTCGTCGGTCGGATCTTTTTCGGGCTTCGGCTGTTTTACGCCCTTCGCAATCATGTCGCGGGCGCGCGCCACGTACTCATAGTTGAACGACGCATCGGTCATCGTTGGATCCGCGCGCAGCACTTCCGCGTATGCCTGCATCACGCTGTCGAGCCGCTCGACCACGGCCTTGCGGTCGGCGGTGCGGTCGCCGGTCACCGCCTTGGCGGTCTCCGTCCTGGCGGCGCGGAACGCGGCGTTGGCGGCGATGAACATGACGCCCGGATCCTTCGCCGTCTCGCTGGCGGTGCCGTCGATGAGCGGCGTCAGCGCGCTGTAGCGGCCGAGCCAGTAGGTGACGGCGGTCTGATGACGGCGCACGTCGCCGGTCAACGTACGGAGCTGCCACCGCGGCTGTTGACCGGTGTTGGACGGATCGTCGATCGCCTGCTTCGTGTCGTACTGCAGCATGGCGAGCCGCTGATGCGCGGCGGCCAGCCGATCGGTCTCGTTGCCGACCCGTGACGCCACGAAGGCGCCGACGAAGCAGACGAGCGCGAGGAGGAGAGAGGTGGCAATGCTTTTCATGACTGAAACTCCGTCAAAACCCACGCCGGGATCACACTGCAAAAGCGCAACGAACTAGCCACGAAACTCACGAAAGCCACGAAAGAAACAAACGGTTCCTGGTTTCGTGAGTTTCGTGGTTTTCGTGGCGATCTTTTCTCGCGTATCTCGTGGCTGTTTGCACGTTTCACCTAAGGAAATCTCTGAAACCACGGCACCGTCAGCTTGGCGCCGATCGCGCCGGTCCAGCACAGCACCGCAATCAGCGCGAAGACGCCGAAGCGGGGGCGCTGGCTCGTGTACTGGCGCACCTCGATCGTGCCGGTCGCGACCTGATCGATCTCGGCAATGGCCGCGAGCAGCGTGTCCTCGTCTTTCGCCGCGAAGAACTTGCCGCCGGTCTTCTCGACCGCGGGCACCCAGATGTCGTCGGGAATGACCTTGCCCTCGTCGCGGTCGTAGTTGGTGCGGACGAAATACACCGGCACCTTGGCATCGATCGCGCTCTGCAGGATGTCGTCGAGGCTGCGGCCGTGGACCACGGCGTGCGTGTCCTCGCCGTCGGAAAAAATGACGAGAATGTTGCCCGAGGCGTCGAGAAACTTGAAGGCGCGAAACAGCTCGACGCTCTCCTCAATCGCCTGTGCGATCAACGTCCCTTGATCGGGGAACATCGAGTACTCGACCGGGTCGCCGATCAGCGAGATGCTCAGGAGAATGTTGTCGTAGTCGTTCGTGAACGGCGTGACGACGTAGGCTTCGTTGCCGAATTCGACGAGCGACACGAGGTCGCGATACTTGCCCTTCATCCGCAGCTTGACGAAGCGCTCCGCCGCGGCCACCGTGGTGAAGAACGTCGCGTCCGTGACGGCGCGGGTGTTCAGCTTCGCGGACTTGAACGGCGTCCGCATGCTCGTGGACGCGTCAATCAGCAATGCGATGCGGCGGCCCGGATAGGACACATCGCCGCTGACCAGTGCGGTGTACGGATCGGCCACCGCGAGCGCGAAGAATGGCAGGCCGAAGAGGAACAGGGCCAGCGGCGCCTGCAGCAGGAACGCCGTGCGCGAGCGGCGCAGGAACGCCGGCACCGCCGGCAGCACGATCCGGTTGCGATCGCGCCGCGACAGGACGAGCCGCAACACCAGCACGATGAGCGACACTGCCACGACGGCCGTGAGCAGCAGCCGCGCCTCGTCGCGATGCCAGAACTGCAGCTCCGCGAAACGCAGGCTGCGCCACTCGGTGTAGTTGCTGCGCGCCAGCGTGCGGAGGGCGGCGATCGGATTCACGCGCGAGCGCCTAGCGTCCCTGCCGGCGTGGCGCCGCGCCCAGTCAGGCGGGCGATCAGCCGTTTGAATTGCGGCTTCGGCCAGACCAGGCTGCTCGACACGCCGCGCGCGGTGTCGATGGCGGTCGAAAGCGCACCATCGAGCGCCGCCCGATCACCAAGGCCATTCCGGCTGTATTGCGCCGTCGTCAATACCGTCAGCGCATCGCGGAGCTCCGGCGACGACCCGTCGATTTGCGCGGGGATGATCGCACTGGAGATGATCGCGGTTTTCCCCCGGCGGGCGCGTTTGGTGAGAAGGCCGTTGCCGGCCTCGGCCGCAGTCACCAGCCGCTGATTGACCATCCGGCCGGCGCCCGCCGCGGCCGCGATCCGCGTCGCGGTCAGCGCCCGATCGAGCAATGCGGGACTCCACCCGCCGCTCTCCACGGTCTGGCGGACGTTGCCGAGCTCCGCCGCCGCCAGCCGCGCCACGGCGTAGTCGCCGACCGGCTGTCCCTCAACCCGCGATCGACGCCGGGCCCGCGTCACCAGCCGATAGAGCGCGACGACGGCCAGAATCGCGCCGATGATGCTGAGCGTCAATGCCGTGATTTGCAGCGCACGGGCTCGAGTGCCCAGCGACTCGGAGGTCGCGAAGCTTTCGGTGGCGCCGTCGCGGATGTCCGGTGCGTCCGGCGGCACCATCGACACCACCGGCAGCGTGATCGTCGGCATCAGGTAGGTGTTGTCCTTGCCCTGGAGCGACGTGTTGCCCTGCAGACGACTGTTGACCCGGTAGTGGAGCAGCAGATCGGGAATGCGGACGTAGCGGCCGATGAAGTCCGGATTGATTAGCCGGAGCGTGTACTCGTACTGGAAGAAGCGCCGGTCGTCCGTGCGCAGGTCGGTCGGATGATTGCCGCCGACGATCTCAAATGGCGCCAGCTGGATGACCGACGATCCGAGGCGTGCTTCGTCCGGCACGACCTGGACGGCGTCGTTCTCGAGCACCGCGCAGGTCAGCACCAGCGAAAAGTGTTCGCCGGTCCGGATCGCGCCGGCGCTCGTCCGCCACCAGCAGCGGATCGGCTCGGTTTCGACGTTCTTTGACGCCGCCGCCGGCGCCTGCGCCACAAGTGGCGGCGCCGTGAGTGCCGCGGACAGACAGAGCACAGAGGTAAGGGCGCGCACAAAGGTTTTCATGAATACGTCTTTCGGAGGCGTCGCTCGGCGACGAACTCGCCCAGCGCGATGTCGGATGCCGCCTGATCCAGTCCGATGATCACGACGTCGAGGTCGAGCGATTTGGCGGTCTGCCGGACGTGGGCCTGCCACTCCCGGGCGCGCTCGGCGACGCGGGCGTAGGCCCGGCGCGACACGAGGCGCGAGCGGCCGGTTTCGACGTCGGCGATTTCGAGCCAGCCCGCCGAGACGGGCGGCAGATCGTACGCGAAGCCGCTGTCGATCAGCACCAGGAAGACGTCGTGGGTCGCGGAGACGAGCGAGAGGTCGCGCAGTACGGCGTCGGCGTCTTCGAAGAGAAAGTCGGAGATGACCGGGACCAGGGCGCGTCCGCGCAGGAAGCCCTCGATCGCGCCGTCGATGGCATCGCGGCGCTGTGTCACCTCGTCGGTCTGGTCGCTGCCGGCGGCGGTCCTGACGCCGAACTGATAGGCGTCGAGGCAGTGAACGAGGTGGCTCTTGCCGGTGCGCGGGCGCACGTGCGTCAGATGCGCGAACCCTTCATCGAACGTCAGCAGGCCGAACGGATCCTGGAAGAACGTGGCCGACAAACCGACGGTCGCGATCGCGCGCGCGATGGCGGCGGCGATCGGCCGTCCGTTCGCGCCGCACTTCGTGGAGCGCGACACATCCGCCACGGCGAGCACCGTGGCGGTGCTCGGCTGCTCGAACTCGCGCACGATGAGCGGCGAGAAGTTGGTGATGGTCGACTGCGCCCAGTCGATGGATGAAAAGCGATCGCCGGCCTGCCAGTCGCGCAGCCCGACGAAGTCGAAGCCGGAGCCGTGCGAGCGGCTGCGGTGATCGCCGATGGTCACGTCGCGCATCCGCTTGAGGATGATGAGCTCGATTTCGGTGATGTCGGCCAGGCTGACGTACGACGCGTCGCGAGTGAGCGCGTCGACGAGATCGGACCGCGTGCTCACGGGATCGGCACCCGGTCGATGACGTCGCGGATCACGCTCTCGGTGGTGAGGCCATGGCTCGCCGCATGCGGCCCGAGCCAGATCCGGTGGCTGAGAATGTAGGGCGCCAGATCCTGGATGTCTTCGGGATAAACCTCGGTGCGCTCCCGCTGGAGCAGCGCCCACACCTTGGCAAGCCGTCCCCAGCAGATGATCGCGCGTGGCGAGGCGCCGAGATCCACGCCGCGCTCCACGAGCTCGGACGGCGAATGCGTGTGCCAGTCGGTCTCCGGATTGTGGGGGCGCGTCGCGGCAACGAGCCGCTGGATGTACATGCCGAGGCGGTCGTGCAGGAACACCTGCTCGCTGATGGCGGAACGCAGTTGAATGATGCGCTCCTTGGCCATCAGCGACTTCAACCGGACGCGCTTGAAGTCGAAGTTGACCAGCTTCTGTTCTTCCTCGGGCGGCAGGTAGCCGATGTTGACCATGATCGCGAAGCGATCCGTGGCCGCTTCCGACAGCGGAAACGTCCCCTGTCCGAGCTCGACCGGGTTCATCGTCGCGATCGCGAAACTGAATGCCGGCAGCTCGTAGGTGGTCTTGCCGACCGTGATGGTGCGGTCCTGCAGCCCTTCGAGAAACGCGCTCTGCGACTTGAGCGGGATGCGGTTGATTTCGTCGAGCAGGATCACTTCCGCCGACGCCATCGGGCCGAACTCGGTGACCAGCTCACCGCTGGACGGGTTGATCATCTGGAAGCCGACGACTTCGGTCGGCTGCAGGTCGGCCCGTCCCTGGATGCGCGCGAACTTGGCATTGCTGATCGCGGCGAGGATGACGCCGAAGAACGTCTTGCCGACGCCCGGCACGCCGCGCAGGAGCAGGTTGCCGGCGTTGACCTGCCGCTCCTCGCTCTTGTCGTAGGTGGTCGGGATTTCGGACAGCAGGACGATGTTCGCCAGCGCCTTGGCGGTGTCGTAGCCGACCAGCGCCTTGCTGCCTTCCGCGATGATCTCTTTATGGAATGCGATCGCTTCTTCGAGGTCTTGGTTCACCGCGGGAATACTACTTCAACAACAGGTTCCGAAGGTTCCGGGGCTCCAGGGTTCGGCCACGCTCCCTCGATTGAAGGCGGCGACGATCGGCTCGTTCGAGCACGGGCCATGACGCAAGCATGTCCCCAAGTTGTTATTGAAGTCAGGGGAGGGGTGCGGCTAAAGCCGGACACTACCGGTACGGCGACCTTTTGGGTTATCTTCCGCGCTTATGCGCGGCCTGATGATGGATTTTCCGCTCTCGATCCCCGCGATGGTGCGGCGGGGGGAGACGCTCTTTGGGCATAAGCATGTGGTCAGCCGCCGGCCGGACCGGAGCATCGTCAGGCACAGCTACCTGGAGATTTTCGATCGTGTGCGGCGGCTGGGGGCGGCGCTCCAGGCGCTCGGCGTCCAGCCTGGCGATCGGGTCGCAACGCTGGGATGGGCGGGGCACGAGCACCTCGAGGCGTACCTGGCGATTCCCTCCATCGGCGCGGTGCTGCATACGCTCAACCTGCGCCTGCACCACGACGACCTGATCTACATCGCCAACGACGCCGACGACAAGGTCGTGATCGTGGACGAGAGCCTCCTCGAGTTGTGGGAGCGGGTCCGGCCCCATGTCCACGTCAAGCACGTGATCGTGATGGCGAAAACCGGCGCGACCCCTGCCGACCCGCCGTTCTCAACCGGGGTCGACAGCTCGTTTCTCGACTACGAGGAGGTGCTCGCGGCTAGCAAGCCGGACAAGTTCCGCGCTCCCGACATCGACGAGGGGCAGGCGGCGGCCATGTGCTACACGTCGGGCACCACCGGACGCCCGAAGGGCGTGCTGTATTCGCATCGCTCGATGACCCTGCACACGATGGCGGCCGGTCTCCGCGATTGCATCGGGCTCGCGGAGGACGATACGGTGCTGCCGATTGTCCCGATGTTCCACGTCAACGCGTGGGGACTACCGTTCGGCTGCGTCTTCTACGGCGCCAATCAGGTCTTCGCCGGACCGTTCATGGACGCCAAAAGCGTGCTCGAACTGATCGTGAACGAGAAGGTGACCGTCACCGGCGGCGTGCCGACGGTATGGCTCGGCGTGCTGAATGAGCTGGACGCCAATCCCGGCAAGTACGACCTCGGTCACCTGCGCGTGATCCTCGTCGGGGGAAGCGCCGCGCCGATCTCCATGATCAAGGCGTTCCAGGAGAAGTATCACGTCCCGATCATGCACGCGTGGGGCATGACCGAGATGTCGCCGATTGGCACGCTCGGCACGCTGCCGTCCTCGCTGCGAACGGCACCGGCTGACGCGCAGTACGCTCATCGCGCCAAGCAGGGGATTCCGGTGCCGCTCGTCGAGATCCGCGGCCGTTCCGAAAAGGGGCTCATTCCGTGGGACGGCCAGACGATGGGCGAGCTGGAAGTGAGGGGACCGTGGGTAGCATCGGCGTATTTCAACGTGCCCGGTCCCGACGATCGCTTCACTGAAGACGGCTGGTTCAAGACCGGCGACATCGTCACGATCGCGAAGGACGGCTGCATCGAGATTGCGGACCGCAGCAAGGATCTCGTGAAGTCGGGCGGCGAGTGGATCAGCTCAGTCGCGCTCGAGTCGGCGCTGATGTGCCATCCGGCGGTCGCCGAAGCTGCCGTGATCGCGGTGCCGCATCCCAAGTGGGACGAGCGGCCGCTCGCTGCGGTGGTGCTGAAGCCGGGCCACAAAGCAACGGCGGAGGAGCTCACCGAGTTCCTGGCACCGAACTTCGCCAAGTGGTGGCTGCCGGACGTGATCGAGTTCGTCGGCGAGATCCCGCGGACCTCGGTGGGCAAGTTCAAGAAGTCCGCGCTGAGGGAGCAGTTCAAGGAGCGCTATCAAACGGCTTAGGGTCAGAATCTGGCGATCTCGCGAACGGGTCATCGCGCCATCCGAAGCATCACCCAGTCCGAGTCGGTGACCACTGCTGCAGTCTTCAGATGTCCAGATGACCCGATCGCCAGATGGCGAGATTCTTAAAGACCCATACAGAGATATTTGACTTCCAGGTAGTCCTCTATCCCGTATTTCGACCCCTCCCGTCCCAGTCCTGACTCCTTCATCCCGCCGAACGGCGCGACTTCAGTGGAAATCAAGCCGGTGTTGATGCCGACGATGCCGTATTCGAGTGCTTCGGCGACGCGCCAGACACGGCCGATGTCGCGGCCGTAGAAGTAGGCGGCGAGGCCGAACTCGGTGGCGTTGGCGAGCGCGATGGCGTCGGCTTCGGTGTTGAAGCGAAAGAGCGGCGCCAGCGGCCCGAAGGTTTCCTCGCGCGCGACGGCCATGTCTGACGTGACGTCGGTCAGGACGGTCGGCTGGAAGAAGCGCCCGGACTCCTGGAGTTTTGCGCCGCCTTTCACGACGTGCGCGCCCTTCGAGACGGCGTCGCGGATGTGCTCTTCGACTTTCTCGACAGCCTTGTCGTCGATGAGCGGGCCCTGCGTCACGCCGTCTTCGAGGCCGGGGCCGACCTTGAGCTTGTCCACCGCGCGGCCGAAGCGGGCGGTGAACTCGTCATACACCGACGCCTGCACGAGGATGCGGTTGGCGCACACGCACGTCTGTCCGGTGTTGCGATACTTCGACACCATCGCGCCCTCGACCGCCGCATCGAGATCCGCGTCGTCGAACACGATGAACGGCGCGTTGCCGCCGAGCTCGAGCGACAACTTCTTGATCGTTGGCGCGCACTGCGCCATCAGCACGCGACCGATCTCGGTCGAGCCGGTGAACGAAATCTTGCGCACGATGGGATTCGCGGTGAGCTCGCCGCCGATTTCAGTCGCCGATCCGGTGACGACGCTGAGAACGCCGGCCGGAAGTCCCGCTTGTTCGGCCAGCGCGGCCAGGGCGAGGGCCGAGAACGGTGTCTGCGACGCCGGCTTGGCAACGACCGTGCAACCCGCGGCCAGCGCGGGGCCCACCTTCCTCGTGATCATCGCGATGGGGAAATTCCACGGCGTGATGCAGCCGACGACGCCGACGGGTTCCTTGACGACGACGATGCGCTTGTCGCGGGCGTGGGACGGAATGGTGTCGCCGTAGGTGCGCTTGCCTTCTTCGGCGAACCATTCAATAAACGACGCGCCGTAAGCGACCTCGGTGCGCGACTCGGTGAGCGGCTTGCCCTGCTCGAGCGTCATGAGCACGGCGAGGTCTTCCTGGTTCGACATGATGAGATCGAACCACTTACGGAGGACGACCGCGCGCTCCTTCGCCGTCTTCGCGCGCCACGCGGGAAACGCTGCCGCCGCGGCGTCAATCGCCTGCCTCGTCTCAGCGCGACCCAGCTTCGGAACCGTTCCGATGATTTCGCCTGTCGCCGGATCATCAACGGGAATCGTTGCGGTCGCCGCGATCCATTTGCCGTCGACCAGACAGGATTCCCGGAACAAATCCGGATTGCGAAGTCGATCAACTGCTCGGGTTGGAGTGTTCGTCGGCATGGATCGATTCTATCGGGGTTCCGGAGGTTCCGGGGGAGTCGGCAGTTCCGGCGGTTCGCGGAGTCCAGAGGTTCGCGACTTTGTGACCTTTTTGTGGGGTACCTAAGTCGTAAGTATCGCTAGAATCATGGTCTTCGCGGAGGCGTTATGCGAATAGCAACCGGATGCGTGATATCAGCCGCAATCGCCTGTGCTGCCGTCGGCTGCACCGAGAAGATCCAGCCAATGGTGGCGGCACCTTCGACGGTCCAGTCGCCGAATTTGGCGACGACGGTGGTAAGCGTGCAGGTTGGTGTCGCAGGGAATGCCGAGCCGCTTGTTGTCCCCGAGGGCACGCTTCGATTCTGGGCTATGGCCGTTTACGGCGACGGCCATTCGAGCGATGTCACGAACGCGGCGTTATGGCAATCGTCCAATCCGGTTGTCGCCATCGTTTCCAATCAGGGCGTGGCGACGGGAGCGGTGGAGGGGACCTTCGATGTGAGCGCGTCTTACGCGACCGTCTCGGGAACCTTGCGGGCTGAAGTGCGCCGTCGTGGCTGCAACGCATCGACGCTATCGCCGGACGCTCAGACGGTCAGCGCGTTCACGCGAACCACGACCGTGACGGTTACCGCCGTGCGCGGCGACTGCCGTTGGATTGCGACGTCCGATGCGGACTGGCTGCGTCTGTCCGGCTCAGACCGCACCCGATTCGATCCGGGCCGCAGCGGCTCGGGGACGTTCAGCTACGACGTGCTCAGCAACAATTCGCCGGACGAGCGGTCCGGCCACATCACGCTCTCGTTCACGGACGGCACGCAGATCGCGTTGACGGTGGTGCAGGAGCATCCGGTGTCGTGCGTCTACATCGTCAGCCCTGACGAAACCTTCCTGGCCTCAGCTGGCGGCGCGGCTGGGTTCGACGTGTCGACGATTCCCCCGACATGCATGTGGACGGCGACGAGTTCCTCGACGACCACCGTGATTACGAGCGCGAACCGCGGCACCGGCCCGGGACGTGTGACGTTCACGGCGACCGCGAACACGAGCACGAGCAACCGGGACACGACGATCACCGTCGCCGGCCTGACTCCGGGGCTGAATCCGACTGCGATTCATCGGGTACATACGGCCGGTAGGTAAGCGCGCTGCGGGGATCTGAGGTAGCCTCGGAACGATGCGAGAAGCACGTCCTCCAGCGGTTCTCGCGATACTGCTGGCGATCGTCTGCTCGTTTGGATGCGCGGGCCCGACGAACCCAGGCGGGTCTGTCGTCCCGCCGACCTCTGCTCCCGCCACTGCCGTCGTGACGGCGCTGGCGATAAGCGATCTTCCGGACACAGTCGCCTACGGCCAATCAGTGCAATTGAAAGCCGTGGCCACCTTCAACAACGGTGACCAACGGCAGGTCGCCGACGTTGCGTGGGCATCGTCGAACGGCGACGTCGCATCCGTGTCGGCCGACGGCGTGCTCCGCGCGGGCGGTATTTGAGACGCGGAGATCTCGGCCAGCCTCAACGGGGTCAAGGGAAAAGGACGCATCGTCGTCCCCGTTCCGCCGCCACCGGTTGCGCAATTGGCGATCGAGGTTGACGATCATGGTTCGACGTACGCCTTGGCGGCGATTACTCGAGTGACGTTCGATTTGTCCGAATCGACAGGCGTCGGCCTGAAATACGAAGTCGCGTTCGGCGATGGCGACAGTGTCCTGTCGTCCGGACCGTTGGTGACGCACAAATACGCGCAGGCAGGAGCGCGTCCTCTGGCGATCCGCGCCACCGTCACCGATGTTGTCGGGCGTGTTCACTCTGTACAGACAGAGCTGCGTGTCAACGCGTCCGAGAAGCCGATGCCGCCGGCGGGTGAGAAGGCGCCCGACGCGTAGTCGGTGCCGGTGACCATCATGCGGTGAGTGGGATTGAACCGCCGCGGGTCGCCGTTGGTCTGCGGGCCCTTATGGCCCAACGGGATCGCCAGCGAGAACGCAGCGCCAGGCGTTACGATCGTCGCCGCGCGGACAATCGCCTCAGGTGTGATGTAGTTCGGCGTCCCGCGTTCATCGTCCCCGCCTCTTCCCAGTTGTTGCACTGCGCGGCAAGCTGTCGAACGGTCGGTGCATAGGGGCAGGATTGAGTGGTCTTTCGCCTATAATTCCGGCCGAAGGAGTGCGCGTGAAAGCAGCCGCAAGGTCAATCCCGATGGGGGTTGTCGGCGCCGTCGCCGTCGTGCTGACGATGGTCGGGCTCCTGGCGCAGACGCCGTCGCCGGCGCCGAAGCCAACCGCGCTCGTGATCGAGAGCCCGGCGCTCAAGCACGACCAGCCAATGCCGCGCGACTACACGCCGGATGGCAGAAACATCTCGCCGCCGTTGACGTGGTCCGGTGCTCCGGCCGGAACGCGCGAGTTCGCGCTCATCCTCGAAGACCCCGATGCCGGCAGTCCGCCGCCGTACGTGCACTGGCTGATCTACAAGATTCCCGCGACCGCCAACGGGCTGCCGGAGAACGTGCCGATTGATGCGGCGACCCCGATGCCGGCCTCGATTGGCGGCGCGATGCAGGGCGTCAACGGCTTCCGCCGCAACATCTATCGCGGCCCGGCACCGCCGCCCGGTCGTCCGCATCATTATCACTTCATCGTCTACGCGCTCGACACCGCGCTCAACCTGCAGCCGGGTCTGACGCGGCAGCAGCTGCTCGACGCGATGAAAGGACACGTCATCGCCGTCGGCGAAATCGTCGCGACTTATCAGCGGGAAGGTTCGCCCGAGGGTGCGGCGCCGGCCGGCGCCGCGCCGGCTCGCGGACGCGGACGCGGCAGGGGATTCTGAGAAAACCTGGAAGTTAGAACTTAGAAGTGAAAAGGACACGGTCACACTGCAGGCCCCATCATGGCTGATCACGAACTGAAAATTTTCACCCGCCGCGACTTGCTCAAGAGCGCGGGACTTGCGGGAGCGGCGGCGGTGGCGCCGCTCGGCGGCGTGCTGGACGCCGGCGCTCAGGCGGCGACGCAGCGGCCTGCGCCGTCGGCTGGCACCAGCCTACCGGCGGCCATGTCGCACACCGGTGATGCCCTCGAAGCATTGACCGCGAGCGAGCGCGATACGCTCGACGCGATGTGCGCGCGGATCATCCCGAGCGATGCGAGCGGTCCCGGGGCGCGGGAGGCGAAGGTCTGGCGCTACATCGATCGCGCGCTCGGCGGTGCACTGTCCACCCAGCGCGAAGCGTACCGCACCGGTTTGTCATCGCTGGATCGCTACGCGCAGGCGTCTCGCGGCAAACGCTTCCACGAACTGTCCGACACCGATCAGGATTCCGTGCTCATCGATGTCGAGAACGGATCGGCGACGCCGGGGCTGTTCGCGGGCGGGTCCGGCGGGTTCTTCACGATGGTCCGCGGCCACGCCATGCAGGGGATGTTCGGCGACCCGTACTACGGCGGCAACGCCAACTTCATCGGCTGGGACATGATCGGCTACCCGGGGGTTCGCACCACCGTGACACCGACCGACCAGCAGAACCTCGAGAAGAACGCGTTGAAGCCGAATCACCGCTCCGCGTACGACACCGAGATGTTCACGAAGGCGACCGTCAGCATCGATGCGCCGCAGCATCCCCACGGACACATCGCACACCGCGAAGGAACGGGTCATGGCGACGAGGCTTAAGGACAGAGACGTTGTCGTGATCGGGCTCGGCGCCGTCGGCGGCGTCGCCGTGCTGCCGCTGGCGCAGGCCGGCCTCGACGTGGTCGGACTCGAAGCGGGGACGTGGCTGACGAAGAAAGACATGGCGCCCGACGAGATCCGCTTCAACATCCGCAACTGGCCGATGGCGGTGCACAAAGCGGACGGCGAGGTGCCGAGCTCGCGGGCGACCGCATCGGCGCAGGCGTTTCGCGGCGGCCGGCATCCGATGATGAACGCCGTCGGCGGCACCGCGCTGCACTACTGGGCGCAGAGCTGGCGGCTCAACCCGTGGGACTTCAAGGTGGTCAGCGAGACCAGGCGCCGCTACGGCGCGTCGCGCATCCCGAAGGGCTCGACCGTCGAGGACTGGCCGTTCGGCTACGAGGAACTCGAGCCGTACTACGACAAGGTCGAGTGGGAGATGGGCGTCTCTGGCAACGCCGGCAACATTCAGGGGAAGATCGATCAGGCGGCAACATCTTCGAGGGGCCGCGCAAGCGCGACTACCCGATGCCGGCGCTGCGCAGCACCGCCTTTCTCGAAAAAATGCGCGACGCCGCCAGGACGCTCGGCTGGCACGCGTTTCCCGGTCCGGCCTCGATCAACTCGCGCACCTATCAGAATCGCTCCGGCTGCATGTATCACGGCTTCTGCAACCAGGGCGGCTGTCACGTGGACGCCAAGAATAGCCCGCACGTGACGACCATCCCGCGCGCGCAGGCGACTGGTCGTCTCGAGGTCGTGACCCGTGCGCATGTGACGAAGATCGAAGCGGACGATCAGGGGCGCGTGACCGGCGTCACCTACCTCACCGACGGGATGGAGTACTTCCAGCCGGCGAAACTGGTGCTCGTCGCAGGCCACACCTACGAGAACATCCGCCTGCTGCTGCTCTCGACGTCGAAGGCGTTTCCGCGAGGCCTATCCAACAACCACGGCCAGGTGGGGCGGCATTACTTCAGCCATCATCAGGGCGGCGGCGTCCAGGCGCTGTTTCCGTTCGACTTGAAGTCGTGGTACGGGCTCCCGGCACAGGGCATGGCCATCGACGATTGGGCCGACGACAACTTCGATCACTCGAATCTCGACTTCATCGGCGGCGGCAATTTGTGGGCGATGTCGGATCGCCGGCCGATTTCCGCCGCCGGCGGCAGCACCTGGGGACGCGCCCCGAGCTGGGGCTCCGAGTGGAAGTCGTGGATCCGCCAGAACATCGATCGCACGCACGGCGCGTATCTGCAGAAGACGACGCTGCCCTACGAGGACAACTTCGTCGATCTCGATCCGGCGGCGAAAGATCCGCTCGGCCTGCCGGTGGCGCGCATCACCGCCGAATACAAGGACAACGAGCGCAAGGTCGCCAGCTTCATCCAGGACAAGATGGAGCAGTGGTACCGCGCCGCCGGCGCCATCGACGTGACGCGCAGCGGCGTCGGCGGCACCATGGGACCGTCCACGCATGCCTACGGCGGCACGCGGATGGGCGACAACATCGAGACGAACGTGGTGAACCGGTGGGGTCTGTCCCACGAAGTGCCGAACCTCGGCGTCCTCGGCGGCTCGGTGATGGGCACGAGCGGCGCGCACAATCCGACGCTCACCGCGCAGGCGCTTGCCTGGCGCACCGCGGAGTACGTCGCGAAGAACTGGAAGGCGGTCGTCAAGTAAGCGGAATCTGGCGATCTGGCGATCGGGTCATCGGGCCATCTGAAGCTTCAGCACGCTGAATCGGGCGATCTGCCGATCTCGCCATCGGGTCATCGGAAGCGCCGGTGACGGCGAAGATTGTTCGATCACGCGCACACTCGTCGCGTGCAGAAACTGCGCGCCTGATCGATCGACACACCGTTCTTCTGCGAAAAGCCATCACCGGCTGAGCGGCACACGTCGTGCGTCCGCAGACGGCATGACTCCTCAGGAACTCCGTGAACGCACCATGGAATTCGCGGTCCGATCCGTCGTGTTCTGCCGTGAGTTGGACGGGTGGCTGGAGCGTCACATCGCCGGGCAGCTGATCGACAGCGCGACGTCCACCGCCATGAACTATCGCGCGTGCGGGCGAGGCCGCTCGTCGCGTGAATTCATCGCGAAGCTGGGACTGGTTGTCGAAGAGTCCGATGAAAGCGCCGGCTGGCTAGAGCTGATCGAACGGACGAAACTGGCAAGCGGACCGGAACTGCAATGGCTTCGCCGCGAAGCGAACGAACTGGTGGCCATCTTCGCCGCCAGCCACCGCACGTCCAGGATGAATTTCGAGCAGCGCCGCGCCCAGACAGACGGTCGTCGGCGTGATGGATAGCGCCGCTTCAGATCGCCAGATGGCCCGATGGCCAGATCGATCGATTCTTCAGATCGCCAGATGGCCCGATCGCCAGATCGATCGATTCTTCACATCGCCAGATGGCCCGATTCTTCTAGGGCTTGTCGTACGGCAACCCGATGAAATTCGGCAGCAGATCGAGCCGCAGGACCAGCGCCGTCTCGTACAGCACGATCGTCCGCCGATTGCTCGCGTCGCGGCCGATGGCCACCGGTTGCTGCCACTTGATGTGCCAGTCGTGGACGTCGAACCAGACGTTGATCCCGACGTCGATGAAGTCGGGAAACTTGCCGTTCGCGACGAGGTACTTCTTCTGGATCTCCCGAATCGGCTCGATTTCCGTGAACTTTCGCGCCAGGGTGAGGGTGGTATTCAGCAAGGCGCTCATGCTGGTGATGGCGGTGGCGACGTCGCGGTCGCCCTGTCCGCCGTCATCGGCTGCCGTTGTCACCGGGGCAGCGTCGGTGCGGGCATCGGCAAGCCCCGCGAGACCCGCGGCTACGCTCGAGGTAATCAAGTCGCGGCGACCAATCATCGTGTCCTCCGTTCGGTTTTCTGCTCCGGCGTAGCCGGACTCCACCGGTACTATTCCCAAGGTCAGACGCCGGCCGTCCCTCCACAGTTGAGAAGGACGTATAATTTCCCTACGTGAACCGCATAGCTTACCCGCTCTCCCGCAATCAGATAGAGCGTGTAATCGGGGCTGCTCGTGTCGTTCTCGCCGCGACATCCCTGGTTGCCGTCTGGTTGGACAAGACGGGGGAAACGGCGCGGCACGGGACACCGATCTACGCCCTCCATGTGTTGTACCTCGCGTACTCGCTGCTTCTGGCGGGCGCGCTGGCGCTTCGTCCGGTTGGCGCCAAGATCCCGTTCCTATCGCACGTTCTAGATCTGTTGTTCGTCTCGTTCCTGCAATTCCTGACGCTCGGCCCGGTCAGCCCGTTCTTCCTCTACTTCATCTTCTCGCTCTTCTGCGGCGCCCTCAGGTGGGGCTGGCAGGGCACCTTGATTACGGCGGCGGCGGCCTCTGTGACCTACGTTGGCATGGGGATTTCGATGAGCCGCAGCGCGGGGGCTGAGTTCTCGACCGATCAGTTCTTCGTGCGGACCATGTATCTCATTGTCACAGCAGCACTTCTGGTCTACCTCGGTCGCTACGAAGCGCGCCTCCGCGCCGAGATCGAGCATCTGGCCGAGTGGCCCGGCGCCCTCGGTGCCGAGCTCCGCGCCGCGGTCGGGCTGATCGCGGAGCACGCCGCGCACGTCGTCGGGGCGGGACGGATCCTCATCGTGTGGGAGGTCGGCGAAGAGCCCACGGTCTACCTGACGTCGTGCTCGGGGTCGTCATGTTCGCTGACGCGCCATCGCATGGACGATCTCAAGCCGTACGTCGCCCCTGAGCTCGAAGAAGCGACGTTCATCTGCCGCGATATCGCAGGCGATCAAACGATGCTGCTCGTCAGCAAGGGGCGCGACACGCCGGCGCAGGTGCCGACCTCGCTGCTGCACTGGGAACTGCGGCGCCGCCTCGATGGTCCGGGCATTTCGTCGGCGCCGTTCACCGCCGGCCGCGTGCACGGCCGCGTCTTCTTCAGCGACCTTGCGACCTCCGCCACCGAAATCATCCCGCTGACCGAAGTAGTGGCGCGGCAGATTGGCGCGTCGCTGGATCAGATTCACATCACGCGGCATCTGCAGGAAGTCGCCGCCGGCGAGGAGCGCATCCGGGTGGCGCGCGACCTTCACGACGGCGTGCTGCAGTCGCTGACCGGCATCCGTCTCGAACTGCGCGCGGTGGCCGGCCAGGAGGGATTTGCCGAACACCTGCGCGATCGGCTGTTCGCGACCGAGCGCGCCCTGGCGATCGAACAGCGCGAGCTCCGGCTGTTCATCGCCGGCCTCGAGCCGCAGTTGACGCCGGCGGCGCAGCCGGACCCGCAGACGCTGGCGCCGCTGGCCGCGCGTCTGCAGGCGCTCGGCGAGCGGATTGCGCTGGAATGGAAGGCGCCGGTCACGATTCGCGTGACCCCGGATACGACAGTCGTGCCGGCGCGGCTCGAACATGCGGTGCCGCTGATGGTGCACGAGGCCGTCGTCAACGCCTTGAAACACGGCCAGCCGTCTCGCGTCGCCGTGAGCGTGGACGGCAGCACCGACCAGCTGCGGATTGTCGTCGCCGACGATGGCCGCGGCTTTGGCTTCCATGGCCGCATCGATCACGATGCGTTGATCGAACAGAACACCGGACCCCGTAGTTTGATTAAACGTGTGATGGCCCTGGGCGGCCAGATGAGCATTGAGTCGAGCGCAACCGGCGCGCGCGTCGAGATGCTGCTCGGAATGACTGTATGACGAATTCTTCGATTCGGGTGGTACTGGCGGACGATCATCCGATCGTCCTCGATGGTTTGCAGCGGCTGTTCCAGAGCCAGGGCGACTTCGACGTCGTGTCCTGCTGCTCCGGCGGCGAGGAAGCGCTCGACGTGATTCGTCACGACGGCGTCGACGTGCTGGTGGTCGATCTGCGAATGCCGTCGCCGAACGGCATCGATGTCCTGCGCACGTTGTCGGAAGAGCAGCGCCGCTGCCGGACGGTGCTCCTCACCGCCGCCCTCCGCGACGACGACATCGTCGAGGCGGTGCGGCTGGGCGTCGGCGGGATCGTGCTGAAGGAGGCGTCACCGGACGCGCTGATCGACTGCGTGCGGCGGGTGCATCGCGGCGAGCAGGTGATCGATCACGAAACCATGTCGCGCGCGTTCGGCCGGGTGCTGCAGCGCGAGTCGGCGGCGCGCGAAGCCAACAAGATGCTGACGCCGCGCGAAATCGAGATCGTGCGGATGGTGGCGCAGGGGCTGCGCAACAAGGTCATCGCCGACCGGCTGTCGATCTCCGAAGGGACGGTCAAGATCCACCTGCACAATATCTACGAGAAGCTGGGCGTCGACGGGCGCCTCGAGCTCGTCCTCTTCGCGCAGGCGAAAAGTCTCGTGTGACGGTACGTCCTCCGACGAGGGGGCGTCACGTACGGGTGGCTTCGCGGGCGATCATCACCTCGGTCGACTTCACGATCGCGACCGCGTCATCGCCACGTTTCAACTTCAATTCGCGCAGGGCGTCGCTCGTGACAACGGCGGTCAGGACCTGATCGCCGATTCTGAGCCGCACCTGGCCGAGCAGTCCGTCGATCCGCACTTCCTCCACGAAGCCATGCAGCCGGTTGCGGCCGCTCAGCGCCACGATAAAGCCGGTCGGCGCCGCCGGGCGCCGCTTCTTCGACGTTCCTTTCGTGAGCGCCGACAGTCGATCGATCTCGTGCTCGGCGATGCGATGGTGGCCGCCGGCCGTGTGAGTCGTCCGCACGCGCCCCTGATAAATCCACTGCTTCAAGGTTGAATAACCGACGCCGAGCCGCTGTGCGGCGTCGCGAACGGTGAAGAGCGTCATGATGGAGTCACCTCGCGCATGATGCGACACGAATGGGTTTTGACAATCAGCCACACCGGCAGGCCGACACTCAGTTGCAGCGATTCCCGGGCGCCCGGCGTCAGGTGGACACGAAACGTGGTGGCGTCGGCGACCGTGACGTCGGCGGCCACCGTCGGCCCGTCGCGGCGGAGCGATGCGATGTGGCCGCGCAGGACGTTGCGCGCGCTCAGGCCGCGCGGTTCCTCGATGGCCAGCAGGATGTCGCCCGCCCGCAGGCCGATTCGCACCATCAGCCCGGCTTCGGGCGGCGTGGCCGGCACTTCGAGATCGATCGCGCTGCCGTCAAGACGGCACGTCATGGTGGCGGCATCGGGCCGCCGGGCGGTGACGACGCCGCTGAAGAAGTTCTCGAAGCCGACCATCTGCGCCAGCGGTTCGCTGCCCGGCATCTCCATCACGTCGTAGGGCGTCCCTTCGGCGGAGACGCGGCCGCCATCGAGCACGACGACGCGATCGCCGAGCGAAAAGACTTCGCGATGGGCGTGCGTGACGTACAGCACCGGAATGCGCCGCACTTCGTTCCACGCGCGCAGGTCGTCCATGATCCGCGCCTGCGTGACGTAGTCGAGCGCCGACAGCGGCTCGTCGAGCAGCAGCACATCCGGATCGGTGACGAGCGCCCGGGCGAGGGCGGTCCGCTGGCGCTCGCCGCCCGATACGGCATCTGGACGGCGGCCGAGCAGATGGCCGATGTGAAACGAGTCGGCGATCGCTCGCGACCGTTCGCGCCGGGCGGCCGTGTCGAGGTGGGCGATCCCGTATTCGATGTTGCCGGCGACCGTCAGGTGCGGGAAGAGCGCGAGCTGCTGAAATACGTAACCGATCCGCCGCTGCCTGACCGGCGTGTCGATCGACGCGGCGGAGTCGAACAGCCGGCGGTCGCCAATCACGATGCGGCCGTGGTCGGGACGCAGCAACCCCGCAACCAGCCGCAGCACCGTCGTCTTGCCCGAGCCTGATCGGCCGAACAGCATCGTGACGCCGGGCTCAGCGAGCAGGTTGACGTCGAGCTCGAACGACGGCGACAGGCGCTTTCGCACGGCAAGCGTGAGCGTCATCGGTGCGGCGCCGCCGTCCACGGCTTCCTGAGCAGCGCATACACCACCGTCAGCACCGCGAACGAAAAGAGCAGCAGGACGACCGCCGTCCGATGCGCCGCGTCCAGCCGGAACGCCTGGACGTCGTCGTAGATCGAGATCGACACCGTCCGGGTAATCCCCGGCAGATTGCCACCCACCATGAGGACGACGCCGAACTCGCCGATCGTGTGCGCGAAACTGAGTACCGCCGCGGCGATCACGCCGTGGCGCGACAGCGGCAGCACGACCGCGCGAAAGGTTCGCCACGCCGATGCCCCGAGCGTCGCCGACGCGTCGATGAGTGCCGGATCGAGTTGCTCGAAGGCGGCTGCCATCGGTTGCACGGCAAAGGGCAGACTGTAGACGACCGACGCGATCACGAGCGCTTCGAACGTGAACGCCAGCGGATGCCCGGTCCAGGAGGTCCACAGGCGTCCGATAGGACTGTTCGCGCCCATCGCGACGAGCAGGTAGAACCCGAGGACCGTAGGCGGCAGGACGAGCGGAAGCGCGACGACGGCGTCAATCAGAAATGTCCAGCGGCGCCGCGAGAAGGTGAGCCAGTAGGCGAGTGGCAAGGCGATGACGAGCAGAATCGCCGACACGACGGTCGCGAGCCTGAGGCTGAGCAGAATGGCCGCCCAATCGAAGCCGTTTCCTGAGCTCACGCGGTTATGGTGCCGCACGTGGCGGCAGCGCGAACCCGGACGCCTGCATCAGTTGCGAGATGTCCGGCTGCCGAAGGAAGGCCAGGAATCGGCGCGCGGCGTCCTTGCGTGGCGATGCGCGGACGATGATGGCCGCCTGTCTGAGCGGCGGATGGAATGTGTCGGGAACGGTCCAGTAGTCGCCTAGCGATTTGAGGTTCTGCGACAGCGCGAGTGAGAGCGCGATGATCCCCACTTCAGCGTTGCCCGACTGCACGAACTGCGCGGCCTGGGAGATGTTCTCGCCGAGCACGAACTTCGGCGTAACCGCAGCCGCGAGCCCTTCGTGCTCCAGCGCCGCGACCGCCGCGCGGCCGTACGGCGCGTGCTCCGGGTTGGCGATCGCTACCTTGCGGACGCGTTCGTCGGTCAGCAGGCGCAGGCCGCGGCCAACGTCGAGCCTCGAATCCTTCCGCACCCACACCACGATCCTGCCGATGCCGTAGACGTAGCGGCTGCCCGGTTCGGCCAGGCCGCCGCGCTCGAGTTGTTCGGGATAAGCCTCGTCGGCGGAGAAGAACAGGTCGAATGGCGCGCCGTTCTGAATCTGCGACATGAAATTACCGGACGAGCCGAACGTGACGGCGACGCGCTGCCCGGTCTGCTGCTGGAACCGTTCGACGGCCTGCGGCATGACCGCCTGCAAGTCGGACGCGGCCGCAATCCGCAGATCCTGCGCCGCGCCGCGACCGGGAATCGACAAAAGAATGATGCAGATGACGTGGATGAACACGGAGCCACGAAGAAACGGAGACGATCGGAGCAGCACGACGGAGTCCGACCTGCCCGCGGTGCGGGCGCCCGGCCACGCAGGAGGGCGGGCCGGACGCCTAACGTCGCAGTAACACTGCGCACGGCTTCTCCGTGCGGTCTCCGCTCCTCCGTGGCTCCGTGTTGAAATCTGCGCCGGCTCCGCCAGTTCGGTCGACTTACAAGTCATTTCAAGACGATTCTAGCCGATTCGACTGCCGAAACAATGCGATCTATAGTCCAGCGCCATACCCATGGCCCGTCATCGTCGTCTTGCTCACATCTTCGCGCTGGCACTTTCCGCCGGCGTCCTGTTCGGCGCCTCTCCGGCGCGGGCCCAGATCGCCGGCGGCGGAATCACGGCCTTCGTCTTCGACTCCTCGGAGAAGCCGATTCCCAACGCGCTTGTCGTGATTACCGACCTCGCGCGCCAGACCACGCGAACACTCCTGACGTCGAGCGACGGCGGTTTCAACGCGCCCGGCCTGACGCCGGGGATCTACCGGGTGGACATCTCGCACGACGGCTTTCGGCCAGCCGCCCGGGAACCGATTGGAATCCGCACCGGCGAAACGGTGCGGCTCGACAACGTCATCCTCCAGATTGGCGGCGGCGCCGAAGCGGTGGTGGTGGTGGGCGACGCGTCCCGGCTGCGATCGACGGCGACGCTCAAGCAGGTGATCCCGCAGCCGATCATCGAAGACGTCCCCTTGAACGGGCGCAATTTCCTGTCGCTGACGGCGCTGTCGGCGGGCGTGGCATTGCCGCCAGGCGTTGCGCAGTTTCCGCGCATCAACGGCGGCCGGCCGCGCACCAACGAGTATCTCTTCGACGGCATTTCCGTTCTCCAGCCGGAGCCGGGTCAGGTGGCGTTCTTCCCGATCGTCGACGCGATCCAGGAGTTCACGGTCGTGAACAACAGCGCGCCGGCGGAGTTCGGCCGCTACAACGGCGGCATCGTCAATCTGACGACGCGCGCCGGCACCAACCGGATGCACGGGACGCTGTTCGAGTTCATGCGGGATGAAGCGCTGAACGCGCGCAACTATTTTCAGTCGTCGGATCCGGTGAAACCCGAGTTTGGCCGGCACCAGTTCGGCGGCACCATGGGCGGTCCGGTCGTCTCGAACCGGGTGTTTTTCTTCGGGGACTATCAGGGGCAGCGCCAGGACGTCGCGCGTACAGTGTTCGCGAGCGTCCCCACCGAACTGCAGCGGCAGGGCGATTTCACCGAGCCGATCGGCGGCAGGGTGGTGCCGATCTACGACCCGTCGAGCCTGACGCCGAACGGCGCGGGCGGCTTCACGCGCACGCAGTTTGCCAACAACCGGATTCCGAAGGAGAAGATGGATCCGGTCGCGCTGGCGCTGCTCGAGCGGTATCCGCATCCCACGTCGGCGGGCATGGCCAACAACTACAGGCGCACCGCCATCGAAGGCGACGATCAGAACCAGGTCGACGGTCGAGTGGATGCGACCCTGCGGCCCGGCTCTCTGATGTTCGTGCGCGTCTCCCGGTTCGACGGCCGGTTCGATCCGGTGACGCCGCTGCCCGACGGCAGCGGCACGCCGTTCGGGCCGGTCGTCGGACCGCAGAAGACGATCGCATGGTCGACCGCGGGCGGATATCAGCGAACGTTGTCGCCGCGGCTCTTCAACGAGCTGCGCATCGGCGACACGCGGCGTTCGGTCGATCGCAATGCGGCGCCGGCGAACGGATTCGTCACGCCGGGCATCCCGGCGGATGCCGAGTTCGCGAACATGCTGCCGGCGTTCACCATCACGAACTACACCCAGCTCGGCTCACCGCTCAGCACCGCCACCGACTTCAGCACCAGCGTCACGGAAGTGGCCGATTCACTGCTCTGGTCGCGCGGTAAACACAGCATCAAGGGCGGCTTCGACTTCCGGTGGGAGCGCGTGAACGTCGTGCAGCCGCCGTACCCGACCGGGCTGTTCAACTTCACCAGCTTCTTCACCGACCTGCCTGGCGTATCGAACACCGGAAACGCGCTGGCGAGCTTCCTCACCGGCCAGGTCGCGAACTTTCAGATCGACCTGCAGGAGTCGCGGATTCGCAATCGCGCCACCATCAACGAGTATTTCATCCAGGACGACTGGCGCGTGTCCGACCGCTGGACGATTTCGCCGGGGCTGCGCTACACGCTCAACTTCCCGTCGACCGAGGTGGACAACCAGGCGGCGGTGTTCAATCCGGAGACCCAAGCGATCGAATACCTCGGCCGCGACGGCAATCCACGCGCGGCGCGGACGCTCGACAAGGCCAATTTCGGTCCGCGGCTCGGCGTCGCCGGCCGGATCACGGATCGCACCGTCGTCAGCGGCGGCTACGCCCGCGTCTTCATCGAGCAGGCCGGGATCACGACGCCGTTCACGACGCCGGCGTTTCCGTTCATTCAGAGCGTGCAGCAGCGCACGCTCGACAATCGAACGCCCGCCTTCGTCCTCGCCACCGGCCCGACGATCACCCCGGTTGGCCTGACGCCGGACGCGGGGCTCGGTCAGGGCGTGTTCGTGGTGAACCGCGATCGGCAGTCGGGCTACGTCCAGCAGTGGAACGTCGCGGTGCAGCGTGAGATCACCAGGCAGCTCGTGGTCGAGATCGCGTATGTCGGATCGCGTATCACCAACGTCGGCATGCCGGACGCCAATCTCAATCAGCTGACGGTGGAGCAGCTGGCGCTCGGCTCGACGCTGCAGGAGAAGGTGCCGAACCCCTTTTTCGGAGAAATCCCGCGGTCGTCGTCCATCGGCGACCCGGAGATCACGCGGGCGCAGCTCATGAAGCCGTTCCCGAAGTATCTGACGGTGGCAGGCTATCGCGACAACCGCGGCCGCACCTCGTACAACGGGCTCACGCTGCGGATGGAGCAGCGCATGTCGCACGGCATCATGTGGATAGCGAACTACACGCGCAGCAAGCTGATCGACCAGGCCTCGTCGGTGTTCGACGCATCGATCCAGACCGGCCCGCAGACGGTGGCGGCGGTGGCCGACACGTTCAATCCGGATCGCGATCGCGACTACTCGAACGGTGACATCCCGCACGTGTTCACGGCGAGCGTGAGCTGGAATCTGCCGGCCGGCCGCGGCCGCGATTTCGACCCGAAAGGGTGGCTCGGTGCGCTGGCGCGCGACTGGGATCTGGCGGCCGTCATTACCGCGCAGTCCGGTGTTCCCATCGCCGTGACGCAGAACAACCTGAATGCCTTCGCCGGCTTCCTCACGCAACGCCCCAATCTGGTGGGCGATCCCGAGCTGCCGGGCGACCAGCGGAACGCGCAGCACTGGTTCAACGCCGCCGCGTTCCAGCAGGCGCCGGTGTTCACGCTCGGGACCGCGACCCGGAATCCAGTTCGCGGGCCCGCCTACCAGAATGTGGATCTCGCAATCGTGCGCGACGTGCCGCTCGGCGCCATGACCGGCCGGTCGGTTGAACTGCGCGTCGAGATCTTCAACCTGATGAACTCCGTCCAACTCGGCGCGCCGAGCGGCACGCTCGGTCCGGCGCTCGGCACGATCACGACCGCGTTCGATCCGCGCGTCGTCCAGCTCGCCGCCAAGATCAAGTTCTGACGTTAAATATGAAATTCGATGGTCCTGCACATCGCGAACGGATCGTCCACCACCCGGTTGATCGAGCAGGCGGGCATTGCGGGCGAGCGATCAATCTGGGCCGATCCTCTGCACGATGGCCCCGTGCCCGGCGGCCTCAGCGACGAGGCGCTGCGCGAAGTGCGGGCGCGCCACCTGACGCTGGGCCTCGATCCGGATGAGTGGCGAGCCGCGTACGCGCACCTGACTGAAGCCGACGGCGCGGTGGCACGCGCCCGCGACTTCGATGAAATGGTGCTCTGGTTCGAACACGACCTCTTCGATCAGCTGGTACTCATTCAACTGCTCGATCGCATTGCCGGCGAACGCGACGCTGGCGGCCGCGCATCGCTCCCTCCCGTCTCGCTGATCTGCATCGACCGCTTCGTCGGCCATTCCCGCTTCAGGGGACTCGGCGAGCTGACGCCAAGCGAGCTTGCGACGTTGTGGGATCGTCGAATGCCGGTGACGGCCGATCAGTACGTGCTGGCCAGCCGCGCGTGGCTGGCGTTCAGATCCGACGATCCCCGTGACGTCGAGCGTGTGGTGGCGTCTGATACATCGCCGCTGCCGTTTCTGCATGCGGCGTTGAGCCGGTATCTCGAAGAGTTTCCCGATGTGGACGATGGCCTCTCGCGCACCGAGCGCCGCGTGCTCGAGCTGGCGCGGGTGCCAACTGATACCGTCAGCGCCTTCACGCAAATGCACGACGGGGAGACGGCGTTTTTCATCGGGGACCTGTCCTTCTGGAATGTGGTTCGCGAGCTCGCCGGTTGCGACCCGCCGTTGATCAGCGCCGGCGACCCACGAGACTTCGGGGAAAAAGCGCGATCCGTGCCGCACGTCGCGCTGGCCACGACACCGGCCGGCAACCGCGTACTCGATCGAGAGGCCGACCGCGTCCCGCTCACAGGCATCGCCACGTGGCGCGGCGGCGTCCACTTGGAAGGTCGAGGGCCAATCTGGAGATGGGATCGGAGAAGCAGACTTTTGACTCGGCGGTGACGGGTGACGAATTCGCTCGCACCGCGCATCCGTTTGCGGTAAATAGAAGGAGGTCCAGCCCATCATGCCCCGCGGCCTGTCGCTCGCCACACTGGTCGTTGTGATGTTTGCCTCGACCGCGTACGCCGACGACAAGCAGAAACAGCTCGAGCCGCCCAAGGATCCGCTCGTCCGCGCCGCCTGGTGCGCCTCACTTCCTGAAGAAACCCGTCGCCAGACCGAGGTGTGCAAGACACAGGAAGAGCGGGACGAAGACGCCCAGGCGAAACGGCGCAAGGAAGCGACCGAGAAGGAAAAGCCGAAGAAATCGTCCTTCCTGCGCAACCTGCTTTTCGATGCGGCATGGGTGCCGACAAGCGGCGGCGGCCAGTACGGCATCGTCGGCACGCACCTCGATGTCGCGAGCGTCGGCCGCATTCACGTATTCGGTCCTCCCGGTGTGCTGCTGCTCGTCGACAAGTCGACCGGCGAGTACCGCGTCAAGCCGGCGTTGACCTGGGGCGTGAGCATCTTCCTCACCGACTTCGAATTCCCCGGCATGGACGGCCGGAAGGCCCAGCTCTTTTTCAACCTCACCAAAGCCTGGAGCGCCGGCGATGTTCGCGCCGGTCGCGACCTGTGCGGTCTCTCGATCGCCTGGAAGAAGTAGTTCGTTTCTTTCCAATCCCGCATTGACGGCGCGGCGGCCTCAACGGAACGGCCGGCGGGCCGTCTCGTATTGGTAATTCAATGCTCAACATCAAATCGCTCGCGACCGTTCTCGCATCTGCGGCGCTCGTCACCGCGCTGAGTGCACAGGCACCGGTGCCGGGAGCGACGCCAACGCCTGCCAGCCAGTCCCCAGGTGCCACCGCACCACGCACGCTTCCCGGTCAGCCTCCCGCGCGCGACATGTCGGCAAAGACCGGCACGGCCATCCTGCGGGGCCACGTGGTCACCGCCGATTCCGGTCAGCCACTGCGGAAGGTGCAAGTGCGACTCGCGAGCGCGGAAATCCGGGATGGCCGCACGACCACGACCGACGACAAAGGCGCCTACGAATTCACCGAGCTACCGGCCGGCCGGTATATCGTGTCCGCGTCGAAGGGCGGCTACGTTCAACTGCAGTACGGACAGTTGCGAGCGTTCGAGGCCGGCCGTCCCGTCGACGTTCGCGACGGACAGACGACGGAGAAGATTGATTTTTCGCTGCCCCGTGGCGGTGTCATCACCGGCCGCATCATCGACGAAATCGGTGAACCGATTACTGATGCCTCGGTCTCGGCCATGCGTTATCAGTATGTCCAGGGCAAGCGCCGCCTGGTGTCGGCCGGCCGTGCGTCGACCACGAACGACATCGGGGAGTTTCGAATCTACGGGCTGTTGCCCGGTCAGTACTACGTGTCGGCGGGGGCGCGCGACATCGTCGCGCAGACGATGTCGATCAGCCTCTCGGGTGGCCTCGCATCGGACGACGGCCGCCAGGGTTACGCGCCCACCTACTATCCCGGCACGACGCACATCCTCGAGGCGCAGAAAGTGACGATCGCGGTCGCGCAGACCGTGGCCGACGTGCAGATTCAGCTGCAGACGATTCGCACGGCGCGGGTGAGCGGCAGCGTCAGCCGTACCGACGGCCGCACGGTGACGCAGGGTACTGTCGTCGCCACCGTGAAGGAGGATCCGTTGGCCGCGCCGTCGGTCTCGATGATCCGGCCCGATGGCACGTTCACGTTGAGCGGTCTGCCGCCCGGCGATTACACGCTCGTTTCGGCCGCCGGCGACGTCTTCGGTGGCGGGCTCGAAATGGCGATCGCAGAAATCACCCTGACTGGCGACGACCTGGCGGGCGTGCGGCTGATGGGATTGAAGCCGGTGACGGTCAAAGGAAGAATTGTCACGGCACCCGAGGCCGAACGGGCGCTGCCCGCCATGGCGGCGATCAACCTCACCATCATTGCCGCCAACCCCGACGAAGCGTACGTGGGATCGGCGACACCGGGACGAATTGCGGACGACCGCACATTCGAAGTTCAAGTGCTGCCGGGAAAAGGATTGTTCCGCCTGGGCGGGGCAGTCGGGCAGTTTGCCATCCGTGCCGTGCGCTACCGCGGCAGCGACTTCGCGGATACTCCCTTTGAATTCAAGGCGAACGAGGACGTCACCGACGTCGAGATCGAGCTGACCAATCAGATGACGCAATTGACCGGCGCGGTCACAGACAGCAAAGGGCAGCCGTCGAAGGACTTCGTGGTCGTGGTCTTCTCGCAGGATCGCGAACGGTGGACGGCGACGACCCGCCACATCAACGTCGGCCGTCCGGATCAGGAAGGGCGCTTCCGGGCCCGCGTGCCGGCGGGGCAGTTCCTCGCCGTTGCGCTCGACTACCTCGAGCCGGGCGAGCAGTACGACCGGGAGTTCCTGGAGAAGCTGCGCGACGCGGCGGCGCCGTTCGCGCTGTCGGCGGGGCAAACGCAAACGCTGACCCTGAAGGTCACCCCGCACCCCTGATTTTCTCCCCCGACTCGCTCTGATTCCTTCCGTTTCCGGTCCGACTACACGAAACGATGCGTCGAGCGCAACCGGCTCGACGCATCGCGACTCTGCACGAAATGTCCTATGATGGTCGGAGCCTGGAGGGACGATGCAGAAGTCCAGACCCACCCAAAACAAGCGTGCGCGCGAGCGCGCGAAGCAGGAAAAGCAACAGATGAAGGCGGCCCGGCGGCAGGAAGCGAAGCAGCGTCGCGCGACCGCCCCTGACGGCACGACGACCGACGAGGATCCGGATATCGCCGGCATCGTGCCGGGACCGCAGAAATCGCCCTGGGACGACGTCGACGAACCGCTCGAGGAATAGCTCCGCCGTTTCCCCGCAGTGTCAGCATTGCTTGACGACGTCCGGCGGCTGTTAGCCCGCGATCTGGCCGGCTTCTCACGTGAGATCGAACAATTCGACGACGATGAGTCGGTGTGGCGGACCGTGCCGGGCGTCACGAACTCCGCCGGCACCCTCGCCCTTCACGTCTGCGGCGGCCTTCAACACTTCATCGGCGGCGCGCTCGGCTCCACCGGCTACATCAGAGATCGCGAGGCCGAGTTCGCGAGCCGCGGCGGCTCTCGCGCGTCACTACGCGCGCTCATCGAACAGACGTCTGCGGTTGTCGATCGTACCCTTGCGTCTCTCAGCGACGAGATCCTCGCCCAACCGATGCCGGTTCCGGTCGGACCGTATCAGTTACGGACCGGTCTGTTTCTGATGCATCTCGCGGTGCACCTGGGGTTCCATCTGGGGCAGGCGGGGTATGTCAGGCGGATGGTGACCGGGAAGGGGACGAGCACGGATCCGATCCCGCTCGCCCCCCTCGTAGACTCACTTCGCTAGCGTCCGTCGTCTACTTCTCGACGCGCAGGCTGTTCACGACGCTCTTCACCCCTGCGCTGTCGCGTGCGACCATCATCGCGCGATCGACCTCGGCGCGGCTCGGCACGGTACCGTGCAGCGTCACGACGCCGTTCTTGGTGTCGACGTCGATCTTCAAGCCCGAAATCCGCGAGTCGGCGAGGAACTTGGTCTTCACGTCGGTCGTGATGGCCGCGTCCGTCATCACCTCGCCGGTCTTGCTCGCGGCGCCGCTGATCGCATTGCCGGTCTTGTCGGCCGCATTGCTGATCGCGTTCCCGGTCTTGTCCGCGGCATTGCCGATCGCGTTGCCGCTCTTGTCGGCGGCGTTTTTCAGATCGTCACCGAACGTATCGGTGGTGGTGACGCCGGTCGTGGCGGCTGGGGCGGACACGTCGAGACGATCCACGACGTCGCGGACGCCGTCGGTGTTCTTCGCGATCATCACCGCCTGCTCTCGTGCCGCGGCCGAATCGACGCTGCCGCGCAGCGTCACCACGTGATCCGCCGTGTCGACGTTGATTTGATACGCCTTGACCGTGTCGTCGGCCCCGAACTTCGACTTGACCGCGGTGGTGATTCCAGCGTCGGTCTGCGCGCAGGCGATCGTCAGCACGCTCGAGACGGCCAGCAGTCGCACGATTCTCTGCAGCATGTGCAAGCTCCTCCTTGTCGCAGGTCAGCCCTGCCGCAGGAATCGCAGCATCGCACGTGCCACAGCTGAACGATGAGTCGGCGTGCTCGGGGTTCTCAGGGGTCCATCGTCGGACTTGTTCAGAGTCGACGATTTCGACTGTTGAGCGGAGTGTGAGAAAATCGCGGACTCGGCTGACCTGGTAGCTCAGTGGTAGAGCATCTGACTTTTAATCAGAGGGTCGCGGGTTCGATCCCCGCCCGGGTCATACCCTCATTTGGAACGGCCGCGCCGAGTTCCGGAACCACGGCGGTGAGCACCTTGTCGAACGCAATCGGCACGTGCAGCAGGTAACCCCCCTCAGACACCGGCTCAAATCGAATACGGCCGCCCAGGGCGACATCGAGCAGCTGCCGAGCCTCTGCCCTGTTACCGTCGAGTGCGAGCGCCCAGGCCTTCAGGAAGCCACGCAGGCGCCGACGCAGGACGTCATTCGGAACGAGGGGCACCGGCGCCGACGCGCAGGCGTCGAGGTCGGACCGTAGTTGTTGCCGATCTCGCTCCCGCTTGGCCACCGCCTTGAGGATCGCCGGCACGGCGCCGTTGGCAGCCACGGCGTCAGCCAAGTTCGCCAGCTCTCGCTCCACGGCCGCCAGCTTCCGCTCAAGCTCACCGCGGCGGTCCCGCACGGTGTGCTCATCTTGAATCATCCTTACGGCGCGCTCGATCGCCCGCTCGAGTCGCGCCGGCAAAAGCACTTCGCGCCGAAGGAGCTCCGCGATCGCGGTGTCCGCCGCGTCCATCTTGGCCATTCTGCGGTTCGTACACACTGTGGTCCCGCGGTTCCAATACATCGAGCAGGCGTACCGGCGGATCCGACGCTTGGAGCCGCCGGTGCTCGAAACGGCCTGCATGGACCCGCCGCAGCATGAACACTGGCCAAACCCGCTCAGGAAGTACTTGGCGCGCACGTCGCGACCATCCCTCAGGCCCCCGCCCGGCTTTCCGGCTTCGCACCATTGGCGGTAGATCGTTGCTCGAGCCTCAAGCTGCGCGTGCGCGGCGCGCCACAGCGCGTCCGGCACGATCCGCAGTTCGGGCATGTCGATCATGAACCACTCGGCCTCGGGCCGCGTCTTCCGCCGGTCCTGTCCCCACGAGTCTCGTTTGCGCGTAACGTTCCAGACGCGACGGCCCCGATAAAGCTCGCGCTGCAACGCCTCCCGGACTGACGACGGCGCCCAGGCCGCTGGCCGGCCTCGTCGTCGAGGCGCGACGGCATGCGCCTCGTTCAACCGCTTCGCGATCCGTTTCAGTCCAAGGCCGCGACTGCACAGCGTGAAGATCTGGCGCACGACATCGGCCTCGGGCTCATTCACCTGATAGGCCACGTGCGAGCGCTCGCCGGCGGCCGTCATGACGCGCACGTTCGTGTAGCCGAAGCAGGCGCCGCCGGTGACGTGCCCAGCCTTTGCCTTGCGGGCCATCGTGTCGTATGTGCGCTGCCTTACCTTCTCGCGCTCGAGCTCGTCGGCAAACGTCGCGAGACTGAGCATGATCTTGTCGGTGGGGGAGTCGAGCGTCCGTTCCCGGTCCTCGAGGTAGAAGAACACGCGGACACCGCCCGTCACGAGCTGCTTCAGCGCGTACGCGGTTTCGATCGCCTCGCGTCCGAGCCGGCTCTCCTCGGACATCACGAGCACCTGGAACGGCGGTCGC
>JADMIO011721454.1_pt1 | contig 34966 bp, 27 predicted proteins | sample 8958161 | NCBI WGS metagenome assembly JADMIO01 (sample SAMN16585339, study PRJNA669376) | soil metagenome | isolation source: Crop rotation soil | place: USA: Cullars Rotation, Alabama | collected 2011
CGGCGGCGACATGCCGCTCGATCGCGAGGCCGCCGCGGGCGCGATCGACGCCCGGCTCGCCGGGCCGCTCGGCATCGGCCGCACGGAGGTCGCGGCCGGGGTCGTGCGGCTCGCCGACGTGAAGATGGCGCTGGCGGTGCGGAGCATCACCACCGAGCGCGGCCTGGACCCGCGCGAGTACGCGCTCGTCGCCTACGGCGGCGGCGGACCCGTGCACGCCGTGGCGATCGCGCGCGAGCTCGGTATCCCGACGGTGCTGATCCCGCCGTCGCCGTCGACGTTCTCCGCGTGGGGCATGCTGGCGACGGACCTGCGCCACGATCTGGTGCGCACGGTGCTGGAAGAGCTCGATCGCACGGACGCCGCCTGGGCCGATCGCGCCTTTGCCGAGATGGCAGCGGAAGTGCGAGGCGCAGCCGAAGGCGAGCCGAGCGAGAAGAATCCTAATAGTCCCGTCGGGAACAGCGGAACCCGGAACTCCGCGGACGGGAACCGCGGAACGCGGATCGCTGCGGAAGAGCGGCGCGCCGTCGACCTCCGTTATCTCGGCCAGGAACACACCGTCACGGTCGACGTCCCGGACACCGCGCTCTGGGACACCCTGCGCTCCCAGTTCGACGCCGCGCACAAGCGGGTGTACGGCTACGCGGCGCCGGAGGTCGAGGTCGAGCTGCTGAACCTCCGGCTCACGCTGGTGACGCCGCTGGAGCCGCCGCGGCTGCCGGTGATCGAGCGCGCCGCCGAGCGCGCTCCCACGCCGTTCGAGATCCGGCCGATCTACTCGATGGTGGTGCAGGGCGAGGTGAAGTGCTCGGTGTTCCGTCGCGACGACCTCGGCGTCGGCGACGTCGTGGTCGGGCCGGCGGCCGTCGAGGAAGCGGGGACCACGACGGTGATCGAGCCCGGAGACGTCCTGAGGGTGGAGCCCCACGGCTGTCTGGTAGTGGAAGTGCGAGGTGCAGCCGAAGGCGAGCCGAGCCAGAAGAATCCTGATAGTCGCGTCGGGAACAGCGGAACCCGGAATTCCGCGGAAGCCGTCGGGAACAGCGGAACCCGGAATTCCGCGGAAGCCGTCGGGAACAGCGGAACCCGGAATTCCGCGGAAGCCGTCGGGAACAGCGGAACCCGGAATTCCGCGGAAGCCGTCGGGAACAGCGGAACCCGGGTCGATGCGGCCGCCGGAGGCAAGCGGAGACGGACGACATGACGACGAGCACGCAGATCGACCCCATCACCGTCGAGGTGATCCGCGCCGCGCTGAACGCGGCGGCCGAGCGCATGCGGATCACGATGATCAAGACCGCGTACAACCACATCATCAGCGAGAGCCTCGACTTCGGCTGCGCGATCTTCGACGCCGACGTGCAGATGATCGCGCAGGGGATCGGCCTGCCGGTGTTCCAGGGCCACCTCGGCTTCCCGATCGAGACCACCATTCGCGAGCGCGGCCTCCACACGTTCCGCGAGGGCGACCTGTACATCCACAACGACCCGTACACCGGCAACGGCAACCACGTGAACGACGTGGCGATGTTCGGGCCGGTGTTCTGGGACGGGGAGCTCGCCGGCTTCGTGGCGGTGAAGGCGCACTGGAGCGACATCGGCGGCGCCGTGCCGAGCTCGATGCAGGTCAGCTCCACCGACATCCGCCAGGAGGGCCTGCGCTTCCAGGCCGTGCGGCTGTTCCGCGAGGGCGAGCCGAACGAGGAAGTGTTCCGGGTGATCCGCGCCAACATCCGGATCGAGAGCGGCACGCTGAAGGACGTGCAGGCGATGATCGCCGTGTGCCGGGCCGGCGCGCAGTACGTCCAGGAGGTCCTGGCGAAGTACGGGCGCGCCTCGGTGCTCGAGGCGACCCGCACCTACATGGAGCAGTCGGAGCGCCGGACGCGTGCGGAGCTCCGGAAGCTGCCGGAAGGCGTCTACCGCGCGGCGGGCGCCTTCGACGACGACGGCATCACGCTCGACGCGCCCGTGCGGGTGGAGATGGCGATCACCGTGCGCGACGGCGGGATGACGGTCGACTTCACGGGCTCGAGCCCTCAGGTGCAAGGCCCGTTCAACTGCGGTGACGCGATCACCATCAGCGCGTGCCGCATGCTGCTCAAGTGCCTGACGACGCCCCTCGATCCCGTCGACGAGGGGTGCTTCCGGCCGCTGACGGTGGTCGCGCCGGCGCGCTCGGTGGTCGCGGCCCAGGAGCCCGCGCCGACCGCGCGGTACTTCGTGCCCGTGAACCTGCTGCTCGACCTCGGCCTGCGCGCGCTGTCCCCGGCGATGCCCGAGCGCATCCCGGCCGGCTCGTACGCCGACCAGATGCCGACGATCCTGTTCGGGACGCATCCGGAGACGCGGCGGCTGTTCATCCAGGGCGATCTGAACGCCGGCGGCACCGGCGGCCGGCCGACGAGGGACGGCGAGTCGGCGCTGATCATCTTCGCGGGGTCGACCGCGCGCAACAACCCGGCGGAGGTGGTGGAGTCCCGCAACGGCGCGATCCGCATCCTGAGCTACGGGCTCCGGCGCGATTCCGGCGGCGCCGGGCGGTATCGCGGTGGGCTCGGCATCGAGCGCGTCTACCACTTCCTGGCGCCGGCCTTCGGCACGTTCACGCTCGATCGCAAGGTCACGCCGCCGTGGGGGCTCCGCGGTGGCGGAGACGCCGCGATCAACTCCGTGGAGATCACGGGCGCGGACGGCGCGGTGCGCTCGATCCGCAAGGCGACCATGCATCCGATCGCGGCGGGCGAGACGCTCCGGGTGCGCACGGGAGGCGGTGGCGGCTACGGACCGTCCGCGGAGCGCGATCCCGAGGCCGTCCGCCGCGACGTCGCCGAGGGGTACGTGTCGGCGGAGGCCGCGCAGCGGGACTACGGCGTGGAGGCCTAGGGGGATGCCGGACCGGCGCGCCGTCCGCTGCGGGACGCTCTTCGATGGCACGGGCGCCCCTTCCCTTCGCGACGCCGTCGTGCTCGTCGAGGACGGCCGGATCGCTGCGGTGGGTCCGGCCGCGACGACGGCCATCCCCGCGGGGACGGAGATCGTCGACGCCGCGAAGAGGTTCGTGATGCCCGGGATGATCGACGCGCACACGCACGCCTCGATCGTGCCCGGGCTAGGCAACCAGGTCGGACAGCTCTGCCAGCCGGTGGTGCCGCAAGCGCTCCGCGCGGCCAGCAACCTCCGGCGAAACCTCGACGCCGGCACGACCACCATGCGGCTCATGGCCGAGGAGCACTTCCTCGACGTCGACCTGCGCGACGCGATCGAGGCCGGCGTCATTCCCGGCCCGCGATTGCTCGTCGCCACCCGCGGCATCACCGCGAGCAACGGTCACGGCCGCGCGCTGTCGAGCTTCGACGGCGTCGACGAGATCCGCCGCGGCGTGCGCGAGAACTTCCAGCGGGGCGCCGACCACGTCAAGCTCTTCACCACGGGCGGCGTGAGCTCGACGAGCACGAACCTGCACGGCAGCGTCTACAGCCGCGAGGAGATCCGTGCCGCGGTGGAGGAGGCGCACCGCGTGGGCAAATACGCCGCCGCCCACGCGCACGGCGGCCTCGGGCTCCGGCTCGCCGTCGAGGAGGGCGTGTCGACCATCGAGCACGGCGCCCTCACCACCGACGACGACATCGCGATGATGAAGGAGCGCGGCGTGTGGCTCGTCTGCACGCTGTCGATCCTCTTCCATCCCACGGGCATCGAGCGGGGTGACGCCGGGCGGCCGGCCATCATGCAGAAGGTCCGGGAGGCGCGCGCGGTGGTGCAGCAGAACTTCCCGCGCCACCTGAGCTCCGGGGTCAAGTTCGCCGTCGGCACCGACAGCATGCACGGGCTCCTGCCGTTCGAGCTGGAGATGCTGGTCCGCCTCGGCGTGTCGACGCGCGACGCGCTCCTCGCCGCCACGCGCCGCGGCGCCGAGGCGTGCCGCGTCGACGGGGACCTCGGCACGATCGAGGTGGGAAAGCGCGCGGACCTGATCGCGGTCGAGGGCGATCCGCTCGCGGACATCACCGCGCTGCGCCGCGTCGGAATGGTCATGAAGGACGGAGTCGTCCACCACCCAGGGAGGAACGGATCATGAGCGATCGCCTGACGAGACGGGAGCTGCTCCAGGGTGCCGCGATGGCCACGACGCTGGTCGGCTCGAACGTGCGCTGGGCGGCCGCGCAGGGAACGCCGAAGCGCGGGGGCGCCCTCCGGGTGGCCACCGTCGACAAGCCCGTCAACATGGACCCGGGCTACGCGCAGCTCTACTCGTCGCTGCAGGTCTACCAGAACGTCTTCAGCAAGCTGGTGTACGTCGACGCGCAGGGCGGCTTCGTGCCCGGGCTCGCGAAGTCCTGGAAGCAGGAGAACGACAAGACGTGGGTGTTCGACCTCGTCGACAACGCGGTGTTCCACCACGGCGAGCCGATGACCGCCAAGGACGTGGCGTTCACGTTCTCGCGCATCCTCGACGCCAAGAACAAGCTGCCGATGCGGGTCTTCTTCACGCCGCTGGAGGGCGTCGAGGCCGCCGGCCCGTACCAGGCGCGGTTCCACCTGAGCCGGCCGTGGGGCGGGCTGTTCGCGACGCTCGCGCAGGCGTGCGAAATCGTCAACGAGAAGGCGCTCGCCGCGAAGGACCCGAAGCTGTTCCCGATCGGCACCGGCCCGTTCAAGTTCGTGGAGTGGGTGAAGGACGATCACGTCACGCTGGAGCGCTGGGACAGGTACTTCCGGCCCGGCAAGCCGTACCTCGACAAGGTCGTGTTCTACTCGCCGGCCGACGACACCGTGCGGCTCACCGGCCTCCAGACCGGCCGCTTCGACTGGATCCAGACCGTCCCGCCGCAGCGCATCCCGGAGCTCGAGCGCACGAGCAGCATCCGGTCGTCGCCGGGACGGCCGTACTTCCCGTTCTTCTTCATGCTGAACGCGTCGAAGCCGCCGCTGTCGGACAAGCGGCTGCGGCAGGCCATCGCGTGGGCGCTCGACCGCAGCGAGATCGTCAAGCTCGTGTACTTCGGCAGCCATGCCGTGACCGCGGAGCCGACGCCGGAGCCGAGCCCGTGGGCGACCGGCGTGAACGCGATGAAGGGCCCGGACATCGCCAAGGCCAGGCAGCTCATGGCGGAGGCCGGCGTGACCGGCGGCCTCACGCTCACGTACCTCGTGAAGTCGCAGGTGCCGGTGCTCGTGAAGAGCGGCGAGATCCTGCGCGAGCAGCTGAAGAAGGTCGGCATCAACCTGGAGATCCGGCCGCAGGAGTCGGGGCAGTACTTCGAGGAGCTCACCGGCAAGAAGTTCGACGTCGCCGCCGCGTGGTGGAGCGTCACCGTCGATCCGGACCTCTTCTACTACCCGATGCAGCACTCGTCGTCGCCGTGGAACTTCACCGGCTTCAAGAACCCGGAGGCCGACAAGCGCCTGGACGCCTTCCGGTTCACGGCCGATCAGGCGGCGCGCAAGAAGATGTACCCGGAGATGGTGCGGTTCTTCCAGGAAGAAGGCTCGCTGCTGGTGTTCAGCAACGAGATCCAGCGGTACTGGACGAAGCCGAACGTGCAGGGCTCGGTGCCGTACTCGTCGCTGGAGGTGCGCCTGGAGGACGTGTGGATGGGCTGAGTGCTAGCATCGGTTCATGGCGGCTCGATCTGCGCGGGATCTGTTCGACGAGGCGATGACGCTCGACCCGGAGGAGCGCGAGCTTTTGATGCGCCTCCTGATCGAGAGTCTCGACCCCGGGTCTGACGACGGCGTCGAGGACGCCTGGGCGACCGAAGCCGAGCGCCGGATGGCGGAACTCGACTCCGGCACCGTCCAGGCGATCCCGTGGGAGGAAGTCAGAGCGCGGCTGTACCGGCGCTGAATGCCCGCAGCCGTCAAGTTCCACCCGGCCGCCGCGCAGGAGGCGGAGACGGCCTTCGAGTGGTATGCCGCGCGAGATATTGCCGTGGCGCGTGGCTTCCGCGACGAGCTACAACGCGCCGTCGAGATTGTAGCCGCTGCGCCGCGCGTCTGGCCGCGGTACGGGCGCCGCGCGCGACGCTACGTCTTTCCTCGATTTCCGTTCAGCCTGATCTACGTCGACCGCGGCGGTGAAGTCGAGCTGATCGCCGTGGCGCATGGAAGGCGGCGGCCCGGCTACTGGCGGACACGCTTGTGACCGCGGGACCGGAACGCGGCGGCGTCAGCTTCCGAAGACTTCCGACAGCACGCTGCAGCTGATACGCATCACGTCCTGACTGTCGCGGCAGACCCAACCTTGACCTGGCGACGCGGTATCACTCGCCGACGATCAGCAGCCCCGCCTCGCGAAGCGCATCCCGTAGCACGGCGACGCGGCCTGTCGGAACGGCCCATACCCATCTCGAAGAGCTCAACTGCCGAAGCGAGCCTCTGTCCGGCCTGGAGAGGATCCACTGCTTCAGTGGGATCTGGTCAACTTTCCGCGCCAGATGCACATCGCTAATGAAGTTCAGCCGGTACAGGTCGCGAAACCTTCCACGAAATGGCGATTGCCCGTCAGCCTCCGTGGCGGCGATATGGCGCCGCCAGCGTTCGGCGCCGTGCCGCTCTTGCGCATCTTGGCCACGCCACTGCGAATCGCCGAGGGCGTAGAACCACGGTCGATTCTCTCTGGCAATCGAACCGGCATAGCCATATTCCCACTCGAAGACCCTTGCTACGTCTCGAGCAACGGATTCGAACATTCCTTGATCAAATCGGTGAATCCAGCTATCGACCGCGAGCATCATGCCGAGACAGCCCCACGGTGAAAAGGTGCAGCCAGTGTCGGATCGACCGACCGGCGCCAGCCGCCCTCGAAGGGGATGCGCTGAATCCCTGCTTGCGGCCGACCGTGATGGGTCTGCGTGCAAGAGGATACGCTCCGAGGAACGCGACCGCGGTCAGTTTCCGAAGATCGCCTCCGGCAGCAGCGCCGACACCACGTAGTTCGGCACGTCCACCACGTTGCTGATGCGGAGGTCGACGGCCACGCTGCACAGCACGTACGCCTGCTCGCGGCTCCAGCCGCGCTCCTGGAGCAGGTCGATCATGTTCAGCAGCGCGTTCCGGCACGCGAGCGTCAGGTTCTCGCCCTCGTTCACGCCGTCGTCGCGGATCGGCATCCCCATCGCGGCGACGAAGCGCTGCGGCGCCGCCCACTCCGGCGGCGCGAAGTAGCCGCCGTGCGCGAAGCGCGGGCCCCGCAGCGGCCGCGAGGCGGCGCCCTTCTGCACCTGGAACCGCACCGCGGCGGTGGCGCCCATCTCGACGGCGGTCACGCACACTTCCCCGTCGCCCTGCGCGAAGTGGCCGTCGCCGACGGAGAACAGGGCGCCGGGGACGGCGACCGGCAGCAGGAGCGTCGAGCCCTTCGTGAGCTGCTTCACGTCGAAGTTGCCGCCGTTCTCGCGCGGGGGAATGGTCCGCAGACCCTCGGTCGCCGCCGGCCCACGTCCGGGCACGGCGCCGGCCGGGTCGGGCGGGAGCGCGAGGCCGCCGCGATCGCTGAGGTCCTTCTCGCGCTTCGTCCAGGCGCGGACCTGGTCGAGCGACGGCGCCACGCCGGAGACGCCCATGAACGGCGCGCCCGGGATCCGGACACCCTTCAGCTCGGACGACGTGGCCCACCCATCGGCGATGCGCCAGTGCACGAGGAATGGCGTCGCGAAGAGATCGCGCAGGAAGCCGAGGCCGGGAATGATCCCCGTGAACGCGTGCGGCTGCGGGACGATGTCGAGGAACTCCACCTGGAGGAGGTCGCCGGGCTGGGCGCCCTTCACGAGGATCGGGCCCGTCAGCGGATGGACCGCGCCGGCGTCCATGCTGGCCATCGACGCCACGGTGGTTCCCGGCCCGAGCTGTCCGTCGACGCCGTCCCGCGTCTGCAGCACCACCTCCTCGCCGGGCTCGACCTCGAGGATCGGCTCGATCGCGGGATGGAAGCGATTGTGTCCGGTCGACGGCTGCTCGGCGAGTCGCTTGCTGCGGTCGATCTCGACGCTCTTCATGGATCGCCCCTTCGTGGTGGAGCTCACAACCCCTCGATCGGCACCGGCTCCACGGGATCGGCCAGCGCGAAGCCGAACACCCGCGAGTAGAAGTACAGCTCGGCCTCCAGGCAGCGCTTCATGTTCTCCGCGCGGCGGAAGCCGTGGCCCTCGCCCTCGAACGTCACGTGCGCGACCGGGATGCGCTTGCCGCGGAGCGCGGCCGCCATCATCTCCGCCTGGTTCGGCGGCACCACCTTGTCGTCGAGGCCCTGGAACAGGATCACCGGGCAGGAGAGCCGCTCGGTGAAGTGGATCGGCGAGCGCGCGCGGTAGACGTCGCGACCCGCCGGGTAGGGCGCGATCAGGCGATCGAGATACCGCGACTCGAACTTGTGCGTGTCGCGCGCGAGCGCCTCCAGGTCCGCGATGCCGAAGTAGCTCGCGCCGGCCCGGAACACGTCGCGAAACGTCAGGGCCGAGAGCGTCGTGTAGCCGCCGGCGCTGCCGCCGCGGATCGCGAGCCTTGCGGGGTCGACCTCACCGCGCTCCACCAGCCACCGCGCGCCGTTGGCGCAGTCGTCCACGTCGACCACGCCCCAGCGGCCGTCGAGCCGCTGGCGGTACGCGCGACCGTAGCCGGTGCTGCCGCCGTAGTCGACGTCGAGCACCGCGAAGCCGCGGCTCGTCCAGTGCTGCACGCCGGGATTCAGGCTGCTCGCCGTGGCGCCGGTGGGGCCGCCGTGGCTCAGCACGAGCAGCGGCGGCCGCTCGCCGGCCGGGGCCTGGTAGTCGTCGTTGCGCGGCGGATAGAAGATCCCGTGCGCGGTGAGCCCGCCCTCGGTCGGGAACTCGATCCGCCGCGGCCGCGACAGGTACCGCTCCCCGATCGCGACCGTGCTGCCATGCCGGAGCACCTCGCGCCGTCCGGTGTCCAGCGCGATGCGGACCAGCCCCCACGCCTCGGTCGGCGACGCGGCCTGCACGATGACCGCGCCGCCGGAGATCTGCGGATCGTGGATGTCGGTGTACGGCGTGTCGATCGACGACAGGCGACCGGTCGTCGTGTCGAGCATCGCCAGCCGGTCTGCGCCTTGCTCGATCACCACGCACACGATCCGATCCGGCGCGGCGAAGCCGTACGTCGTCGTCCCGAAGACCCACTGCGGCTTCCCGAGCTCGGCGGACATCGGGCAGAGCGGCTCGACGCGTCCGCCCCGCCACCGGTAGAGGTTCCACCAGCCCGTGCGCTCGGAGACGAAGTGGAGCACGCCGTCCGGCGACCATTCCGGCTGGTAGATCGACTCGTCGACGCCGCCGGCCACGTGCTCCGCGCCGTCGACCCGCCCCTCCGACGTGAGCGTCGCCACCCACAGGTCGCAGCCGTCCCACGGCATGTTGGGGTGGCCCCAGTCGAGCCACGCCAGCCGCGCGCCGTCCGGGCTCGGTCGGGGCGACGCGTAGAAATCACGGCCGCTGACGAGCGCCTCGGGCGCGCGAGAGCCGTCGAGCGGAATGGCGACGAGGGCGTTCACCGGCTCGTGCCCGCCGGCGGTGTGGTCCTCGCGGACGCAGAGGAGGCGCCCGCGGCGGCGGTCGACCACGAGGTCGGCGTAGCGCCACTGGCCTTCCGGCGTGATGGGCTCGGGCCCCGCGCCGCGCGACTGCCGGTAGAGGCGCCCGTCGCCGAAGCTCGAGAAGTACACGGCGCCGTCGGCGACCGTGAACGCGCCGCCCCCGTACTCGTGCACGCGCGTGCGCGCGTTGAACGGCGGAGGCGTGACGTCGGCGGTGCTGCCGTCCGGCGCCCGGCGGACGATCACGCAGCGTCCGCCCTCGGTCGGCCGCCCCTCGACCCAGTACACGTCGTCGCCGTCGATCGCGACCTGGCCGAGGGCGAGCACGCCGCCGACGATCACGTCGGGGGTGATCGGCGAGCGCCAGGACCCGTGGGTAGCGACGATCGGAGCGGGCACACGCGGATTGTACGCGCCGGGAGAGCGGGATATCGTGTGTGGCCGCGCCGGCCGCCGTCGAGCGCCGGGCCAGGAGGTCGCCGCTGCTCCACGCCGCCCGCCGCCTCGCGCTCGCGATTCCCATGCTGCTCGGCATGAGCGTGCTCGTGTTCGCGCTCATGCGGCTGGTCCCCGGCGACCCCGCGCTGATCGTGCTCGGCTACAAGGCGACGCCGGAGACCATCCGCGCGCTGCGCGACGCCTTTCACCTCGACGACCCGTTGCTGCAGCAGTACGTCCGCTGGCTCGGCGGCGTCGTGCGCGGAGACTTCGGGATCGACTTCCGCCAGAACGAGCCGATCGGCCGCATGATCCTCGATCGCCTCCCGGTCACGCTCGAGCTCACGGTGCTGTCGGCGGCGTTCGCGGCGCTGCTCGGCGTGCCGCTCGGGTTGCTCGCCGGCGCGCGGCGCGGCGGCTCGGCGGATCGCGCGTCGCTGGCGCTCGGCCTGGTCGGCATCTCGATCCCGGACTTCTGGCTCGGAATCATGCTCATCCTGCTGCTCTCGCTCGGCGCGGGCCTCCTGCCGTCGAGCGGCTGGGTCGCGTTCGCCGACAGCCCGCTGCAGAACCTCCAGCACTTCGCGCTGCCCGCGCTGACGCTCGGCCTGAGCCGCGCGGCGGTGCTCGGACGGCTGACCCGCGCGGCCGTGCTCGACGTGGTGCACCGGCCGTTCGTGCAGTTCGCGCGCGCGAAGGGGCTGGGTGAGGCGGCGGTGCTCGTGCGACACGTGCTGCCCAACGCGGCGATCCCGATCGTCACCGTGATCGGCCTGCAGGTCGGCTACATGCTGGGCGGCGCCATCGTCGTCGAGACGATCTTCACGCTGCCGGGCGTGGGCCGCATGACGCTCGACGCCGTGCTCGAGCGGAACTACCCCGTCGTCCAGAGCACGGTGCTGGCCGTCGGCGCGATGTTCATGCTGGTCAACCTGCTCACGGACGTGCTCTACGGCGTGATCGACCCGCGGGTGCGTCACCGGTGAAGCTCGGCGTCGGGCGGCGATCCCGGCTCGCGTTCGCGGGGCTGGTCGTCGTGCTCGCGCTCGGAGGCATCGCCGTTCTCGCGCCGTCGGTGCTGCCGGGCAGTCCCACGGAGATCGCCAGCGCGCAGGCCCTCCGGGCGCCGACGCTGGTCGAGCCGTTCGGGATGGACGATCTCGGCCGCAGCGTGTTGAGCCGCGTGGTCCACGGCTATCGCGTCTCGCTCGGCGTGGCGCTGGCCTCGGTCGCGTTCGCGCTCGCCCTCGGCGTGCCGCTCGGCGTGCTGGCCGGCTACGCCGAGGGGCTCGTCGATCACCTGATCATGCGGCCGCTCGACGTGCTGATGGCCTTCCCCGCCATCCTGCTCGCGATCGCGCTCATGAGCGTGTTCGGCACCGGCGTCGGGCTGGTGTCGCTGGCGCTCGGCATCGTGTACACGCCGATCGTCGCGCGCGTGGTGCGCGCCGCCGTGCTGGCCGCGAAGACCGAGGTGTACGTCGAGGGCGCGCGCGCCGTCGGCGCCACCGCGCCGCACCTCGTCGTGCGCCACATCCTGCCGAACTGCGTGACGCCGGTGCTCGTCCAGGCGTCGGTGCTGATGGCGATCGGGATCCTCGTCGAGGCGGCGCTGTCGTTCCTCGGCGTCGGCGTGCGGCCGCCGACGCCGTCGCTCGGGCTCATGCTCGCCGACGGCCGGAGCTTCATGCTGCAGGCGCCGTGGGTGGTGGTGTTCCCCGGCATCGCGATCGTCGCCGCGGTCCTCGGGTTCAACATGATGGCCGATGGGCTGCGGGACTGGCTCGACCCGCACGCGCCGGGGCGGTGACGACGCCGCGCGCATCTGCGCTCGACGTGGCGAACGGTTCGTGCCAGTCTTGAAGATCATGCGGGTGCGCGCTGTCCTCGCCCTGGCCCTTGCGATCCTCACCGTCACGCCGGCGGGCGCCCAGCTCGCGTCGCCCGCGGTGGCGCTGGTGCTCGAGGTGGCCGGGCCCGTCAACCCGTCCCTGAAGCCCTATCGCGAGGTGCCCTCCGGCACCACGGTGTCGCTCGGCGACGACGGCCGGCTGGTATTCCTGTTCTACGCGAGCTGCCGGACGCTGACCGTCGTCGGCGGCTCGGTGACGTTCACGGGTGGGCCGGCGCCGATCCTCAAGGGCGCGGCGACCCGGGCGGACGTCCGCGGCCAGTGCCCGAAGAAGTTCAGCGCGACCGGCAGCGACGCCGCGGTGGTCATGCGGAGTGGCGGCTCTGCGGTCGGCACGTCGACGACCCCGGAGTTCGTCCTGGTCGGACGACACGCGGATGACTTCGCCGCGATCCGCATCCAGGGTGGAGGCATGGAGGTCATGGCGCGCCCGCTCGACGGCCCGAGGTTCCGCTGGCCGGCGGACGCATCTCCGCTGCCGCCGGGGCGCTACGTGCTCGACCTGCTGCCGAGGACTCCGGGTGTCGGGCCGGTGGCCGTGGACTTCGAGGCCGTGCCGACTCGTCCCCCCGAGGTCCTCACGCTGATCACGGTCGACTAGACCGCGGATCAGCGGTGACCGTTCGCCGCCTCTACCGGCCCGTCGTCGTCGCAGCGTCGGCGGCGCTCGGCGCGGCGGTGACGCTGGGGCTCGGCGTGCCCACGCTCGCAGATGGCCCCCTGCTCGAGCTCCTGATCAAGGCGCGATCCCTCGTCGCGCCGGCGCCGGTCGCCGACTCCTCCGTGGTCGTGCTCGCCCTCGACAAGCGGAGCCTCGACTCGGACGAGCTGTCCGAGACGCCGCGCGCGCTGATGGTCACGGTGTGGGCCACCGCGCTGGACGCCCTCGCCGCCGCGGGCGCGCGGGGCGTGGGTTTCGACGTCATCTTCGCCTACAGCGGCAACCGCTTCGCCGCCGACCACGACGCGCCGTTCCTCGAGGCCCTGGCGCGCCATCGCGACCGCGTGGTGCTGGCGCGCTCCGAGGAAACCGTCCCGGACTTCCCGTTCCTGGCGGCGCTGCGGGCCAACGAGAGCCCGGATGCGCTGGGACTGGCGACGATCAAGCCGGACCCCGACGGTGTCTCCCGACACGTCCGCGCCGCCGACCGGCAGACGGGCCTGCCGGGTCTGGCTGCCGCGCTCCTCCGCCGGTCGCGCGGCCGTGAGCTGCCCGCCGAGGTCCTCCTGGCGCCACGACGTCACCTGGAGACCATCCCGACGTACGCGCTGGTCGACGTCCTGCGCTGCGCGAAGCAGTCCCCGTCTGCGCTGGCGCGCGAGATCGGCGGCAAGGTCGTGCTCGTGGGCGGGACGCTCGCCGAGGAGGACCGCCGCGCGGCGCCGGGCCGGCTGCTGCGGAAGCCGCGGGCGGACGCGCCACCGAGTGATCGGTGTGGGCTGCGACGGCTGGGCGCGTCCGCCCCGCACGCCTCCAACGTCCCCGGCGTGTTCCTGCACGCGGCGGCGATCGACGCCGTGCTGTCCGGCGGCGTCACGGCGACGGCGCCGGCGACCGCCATCGCCGGCGTGACGGCACTGAGCGCGATGGCCGGCGCCGCAGCGGGACTGGCGCTCGGTCCGCTCGTCGCCGTCGCCGCGATCGTGCTGATGGCCGCGGCGCTGTTCTCCGTGGCGACCGCCGCGCTCGTCGGGGACGTCTGGGTCCCGGTCGCGGTGCCGCTCGTGGCCCTCGCGGCGGCGCCGGCGATCGCGTACGCCGTGCGGTATCTCGTCGAGGAGCGCAAGAGGCGTCGCATCCAGGACGCGTTCTCGCACTACCTCTCCCCGCAGGTGGTCGACCGGCTCTCGGAGGAGGGATCGTCGCTGGCCCTCGGCGGCGAGCGCCGCGACGTCACGATCATGTTCGCGGACCTCTCGGGGTTCACCTGGCTCTCGAGCCAGCTCGAGCCGGAGGCGCTGACGAGCCTGACGAACCAGTACCTGAGCTTCATCGTCGACCACGTGGAGGCGACCGGCGGGTACGTCGACAAGTTCATCGGCGACGCGGTGATGGCGATGTGGGGCGCGCCGGTGCCCGACCGCGATCACGCCGTGCACGGGGTCGGCGCCGCCCTGGCCGCCGCCACGCGGGTGCGCGAGGAGGCCCGGAGCGCGGCCGCCCGCGGCGAGCGGCGGTACTGGGTGAAGATCGGCGTCAACTCCGGGACGGCGGTCGTCGGCAACGTGGGGACGGCGCGGCGCTACAACTACACGGCGGTCGGCGAGACGGTGAACGTGGCCTCGCGCCTCGAGGGCATTCCCGGGATCTACGGCTGCCAGGTGGTGCTCGGCCCCACGACCGCGGAGCAGGTGCAGGACGCCTTCCTCCTCCGCGAGCTCGATCTCATCCAGGTCCGCGGCCGCGAGGCGCCCCTGCGGATCTACCAGCCGATCGCGCCGCGGGAGACGGCGACGCCGGAGCAGCACAGCCGCGTCGAACGCTATCGCGACGCGCTCGAGCGCTACCGCGCCGGCCGGTTCCTCGACGCGGCGCTGCTGTGGGAGGCGCTCGCCAAGGACGAGGAGCCGGCGCAGGACATCGCCGACGCCGGCGTGGCGGCGCGAAGCCCGGCGTCGATGATGGCGGCCCGGGCGAGAAGCTACGGGGACGACCCGCCACCGGCGCCGTGGACGGCGGTGTGGGTCGTCCCCGGGAAGTGACGGTCAGTTCGTCGCGCGGACGAAGATGAAGTCGCCGGCCTCGTGGCCCGCGTACTTGATCGGGGCGTACTCCGGCACCTGCGAGACCTGCGCGCGCTCGGCCTGCGAGGCCACCCGCAGGCGGAGATGACGGAACAGGTCCTGCCCGGGCAGCACACCCTGGTTCGCGCGGAGCAGCTCGAGGAACGTCCGCGCGAACAGTGAGTGCGTGCCGCCCCCGCCGTCGAGCACCGGCTCGAGCCCGCCCGACGTCAGCACCATCCGCGAGCGCTTCTGGGCCATCGACGCCATCACCTGCGCGAGCTGCTGCTCGCTCATGCCGGCATCGAGCTGTCCCACCGCCGACCGCGTGAGCGCGCCCGAGTAGCAGGAGTCCGAGACGACGAGGAGCTGACGCGTGGTCATCGCGTTCAGCACGTCGGTGATCGCGATGTTCGAGATCCAGTTCGCCGAGCTCTCGGGCTCGGCGTCGAGCGGCAGCCAGTACCCGCGCTGGTTGAGCTGGTCGAGCTGCCCGTGGCCCGCGTAGTAGATGAGCAGGTTGTCCCTGTCGGTGAGCCGCTCGCGCAGCGTGTTGAGCGCCGACAGGATGTCGTACCGCGTGGCGTTCAGCAGCACGGTGGTCTTGAAGCCGTACTCGGTCGACAGCACGCGGGCGACCTCGCGCGCGTCGGTGGTGGCGCTCCGGAGGGGGCGCAGCAGCTTGTACTCGTTGATCCCGATCACGAGCGCGTGGTAGGTCCCGAAGCTCGCCTGGCCGGGGGGCTTCGGCACGCCGATCCGCACGGCGTCGTCGCCGGCGGCGACGGCGCGCCGGGCGCCGGGGTCGAGCAGCAGGAAGTCGAGCGTGGACTTCCGGCCGGCGCGGTCGACGGCGACGATGCGGACGCGCTCCTCGGAGCTCTTCATCGCCACCTGGGCCTTGAAGAGGTTCTGCGGATCGACGGCCTCCTCGCGGCCGTTCACGGTCAGCGACTTCAGCCCGCCGGCGCTCTGGACCCGTCCCACCAGCACGACGCTGGACGCCGGCGCCGCGAGGTGCGCCGACTGGACCCCGGTGTCGCGCGTGGCGACCAGCTCGGGCTCGATCAGCTCGATCGCCGGCGACGCGTCGGCCCTGGCCGGGGCCGGAGCGGCCGGCGGGGGCGGCGCGGGCCGGGCCGCCTCCCGTCGCGCCGTCGACTCGGCCTCGAGCTTGGCCAGCGACGCGCGCAGGCCGGCGGCCTCGCGCTCGAGCGCCGTACGCCGTGCCGTGGAGTCGGCCTCCGTCCGCGTGACCGCGGCGCGCAGGTCGGCGACCTCGCGGTCCCGCGCGGCCAGCCGCGCCTCGCGCTCCGCGACGGCGCGCTCGAGGTCCTTGAACCCGGCCGTGGCCGTGCCTTCACGCGCGCGGGAGGCGTCCAGCTCCCTCTTCAGGCGCGCCAGCTCCGCGCGCTCCTTGTCGGTCTCGGCGCGCTGCCGCTCCGCGTCGGCGCGATTGCGCTCCGCCAGCTCGCGCTCCCGCCCCGCGAGCCGCGCCTCGCGCTCGGTCACCGCGCGCTCCATGTCGAGCAGCTTCGTGCTCGCCGTGCGCTCCTTGCTCCGCGACTCGTCGAGCTCCTTGCGCAGGCGCGCCAGCTCGGCGCGCTCGCGGTCCGTCTCCGTGCGCTGGCGGTCGGCCTCGGCGCGCGCGCGGTCCGTCAGGTCGCGCTCCCGCGCCGCGAACTGCGCCTCGCGCTCCGCCACCGCGCGCTCCAGGTCCCGCTGGCCCGCGGTCGCCACCTGCTCCTTGCCGCGGGACTCGGTGAGAGCCCGCCGCAGGCGCGCGAGCTCGGCGCGCTCGTCGTCGGCCTCGGCGCGGCGCTGGTCGAGCTGCCGGCGCGCGGTGTCGAGCTCACGCTGCGTCCGCTCCGCTTCCTGCTGGCGGCCGTCGAGCTGTTTCCGGAGGTCGGCGATCTCGGTGCGCAACCGCTGCACCTCGCCCGACGGCTCGGCCGGCGCGGCGATCTGGAACGTCAGCGGCGTCTGTCCGGCGGCCTTGCGATAGAGGTTGAGCGCCATGGTCTGGTCCCGGGCGACGCCGAGCCCGCGCTCGTAGAGGTGTCCGAGGTTGATCGCCCCGCGCGCGAACCCGCTGTCCGACGCCTTGCGGTACCACTGCGCCGCCACGGTGTAGTCGGGGGGCACGCCGAGGCCCTTCTCGTAGATCTCGCCGACGTACGTCTGCGCCGCGGCGTCGCCGCCCTCGGCGAGCGGCAGCCAGACCTTCAGGGCCGTCGCGTAGTTGGCCCGGTCGTACGAGACGTACTCACCGCCGCGGATCTCGCAGTCGCGCTGCGAGGTCTTCATCGCCCGCCGGGCGGTGAGCATCGTCAGCTTGGACCCGAGCCTCCGGACCTGGCCGGGCAGCAGGCAGTCGACGATGAGGAGCTCGTCCATCTTCGCCGGGTGCGGGGCCTGGGCGAAGGCGACGGCCACCCGCCCCGGCGGGCTGGAGGTGGCGGGCAGGAGGAGGGCGACGGCGAGGGCGACGCGAATCCACATGATGGAAGAAACAGTATCGCCGTCGTTCGATCGGTGCAAACGGATCAGCGTGCTATGATCCCGGCCGCCCGTGAGGGCCAGGAGGTGAGCCGTGAGGATTCCCACAGGCCGATCGATCGCGTCGGTGGTCCTGTTGCTGCTGGCCGCGGCCCCGGCGTCCGCCGGCGAGCTCCGGTTCCAGCCCGGGCTGACGCCGTTCCAGCAGAGCATGGCGGGCGCCATCGACGTCGTGTGCCCCAAGCTCGTGGCCGCGGCGGCCACCCTCGACGCGACCCAGACCGACCTCCGGCTCCGGTGCACCGAGATGCGCCAGACCGCCAACGCCCTGCAGGGCAGCGGCGCGACGACGTTCTCCCTCGGCCTGTCGAGCCAGGAGCTGGCCGACGCCCTGGGCCGGCTCTCGCCCGAGGAGGTCAGCTCGCAGTCGCAGCTCGCCGTCAACGGGGGGACGACGCAGGCGCGGACCATCGGCGCCCGCCTGAGCGCGCTGCGTGGCGGCGCGCGCGGCTTCAGCCTCGGGGCGTCGCGCCTGGAGATGCCCGGCAAGATGTTCGCGCTGGCCGACGCGGCGAAGACCATGTCGGACGTCAGCCCCAGCGCCGCCATCAGCAGTGAGCTGGGCAGCCGCCTCGGCGCCTTCGTGAACGCGCGCCTGACCTTCGGCGACAAGGACGCCACCGACCGGGAGCAGGGCTTCTCGTTCATCTCGGGCGGCCTCACCGCCGGTGTCGACTACCGGCTGACCGACAACGTGATCCTCGGCGCCGCCCTGAGCTACACGCGGTCGAGCGCCGACATCAACTTCAACCTCGGCGAGACGACCAGCCACAGCTTCGGGATCTCCGCGTACGGGACGTACTACATCGGCGGGTTCTACCTGGACGGCCACGCGGGCTTCGAGTGGAACGAGTACAAGACCGAGCGAGTGATCACCTTCGCGACGGTCAACCGCGAGGCGACGGGGAAGCCCAGCGGGCAGCAATACACGGGCAATGTCGGCGCGGGTTACGACTTCCGGGTCGGTCCCACCACGCTCACTCCCTACGCCCGCGCCGAGTACGTCCACCTGGACGTCGACAGCTTCACCGAGACCGGCGCCATCGGGCTGAACCTGTTCATCGACCGGCAGCACGTCGACTCCCTCCAGACCGCGCTCGGCGGGCGGGTCGTCTACGCCATCAACACGGGGTTCGGCGTGATCGCGCCGCAGGGCTCGCTCGAGTGGCGCCACGAGTTCCTGAACGACAGCCGGTCGGTCACCGCCAAGTACGCCGTCGATCCCTTCAACACGTTCTTCGTGATCCCGACCGAGGATCCGGACCGCGACTACGTGGCGCTGTCGGTCGGCCTGTCCGCCGTCTTCTCGAAGGGCATCTCCGCCTTCGTCAACTACGAGACGGCGCTCGGTCTCCGCGACGTGACGAACCACGCGTTCGTCGCGGGCGTCCGCTTCGAGTTCTGAGCGCCAGCGACGTTCTCGCTACGTAGCGCTCGAGCCGGCTGACCGGCCGGGATCGAACATCGCGGGCGGTCCCGCGCCAGGCCGCCCGAGGATCCCGTCCACCAGCCGCGCCGCCGACAGCGGCGCCAGCGCCAGTCCGTGGCCGTTCCAGCCCGCGCAGACCAGTCGTCGCTCCGCACCCGGCACGGCGCCGACCAGCGGAAGGCCATCGGGCGTGAACGCCATGATCCCGGTCCAGCGCTGCGCGACGGCCAGCTCCGCGAACGACGGCAGGTGCCGGAGCACGAACGCGCGCTGCGCGTCGAACACGACATCCGAGCACGCCGAGTCGTCGCGCACGCCGCACTCGCGCGCGGGCTCCGCGGCCCAGCGGCAGCCTCCGAACAACAGCTCGCCCGTCGGCTCCTGGCGCCAGTACTCGTAGCCGTGGTGGGCGTAGACCGGCCACGGCAACCGCGCCGGGCCCTCCGACGGGACCGTGGCGTGCATCTGGGCGCGCACCGGCTCGATCGGCAGCGCCGGCTCGAGCGCGGGCAGCGCTCCGTTCACGGCGAGCACCACGAGGTCGGCGCGGAGGTCGCCGCGGTCCGTGCGCAGCGTCGCCCCGTCGATCGCGCGCACGCTCACGCCGGACACCACCTGCGCGCCGTGCCGCTGCGCGGCCGCCGCCAGGCCACCCGCGAGCTGGAGCGGCTGGAGCACGCCGTCGCCGCGACGGAACCAGCCGACGGTCGCGCCGACGAACCCCGCGCGCCGCTCCACGTCGTGCGCCGTCCACAGCTCGCCCTCGCCGACCAGGTCAACGGACGCCTCCACCGATCGCCGCTCGTCGTCGTCGAGCGCGAGCACGAGGCCGCCCTCGCGCCGGAGACCGCACTCGATGCGCTCGGCGTCGAGGAGCTGCACGAGGTACTCCACGCTGTCGCGGGTGAAGTCCCAGAGCTCGCGGGCGCGCCCGGCGCCGAGGACGGCGGCGACCCGCTCGGGGTGATCCGCGGTCCCGCGGATCAGGAACCCGGCGCTGCGCCCCGTCGCGCCGCCGCCGGGAGACCGCCCGTCGAGCACCGCCACCCGTGCCCCGGCTCGCGCGAGCAGCAGCGCCGCCACGCCCCCGGCGACGCCGGCGCCGACCACCGCGACGTCGACGCGGTCGCGCAGCGGCGCTGCTGCGCCGGCGTCGGGCACGCCGCGGGTCCAGAAGGGCTGCGAGCGAACCGTGGCCATCGCCGCCATTGTATATACGACGCAGGCTTTTGATATACTCCCGGCCATGGCCAAGCACCTCGTGGACATCGACGAGCAGGCGCTGGTGGCCGCGAAGGGCGAGCTCGGCACGAAGACGCTCAAGGACACCGTCAACGAGGCGCTGCGCCGGGTGGCGCCGAGCCGGAGCCGTCGGATGAAGACGGCGCTGGACGCGCTCGCCAGGGCAAGGCTGACGGACCGCAGCGCGGCGTGGCGCTGACGCATCTCGTCGATACGAGCGTGCTCACCCGGCTGGCCGCCAGGCCCGTACGCGCCACGCTCGAGCCGTTGGCCCTTGGAGAGCGCCTTGCGCGGGCCGGCATCTCCGACCTGGAAGTCGGATTCTCTGCCCGGAACGCCGGCGAGTGGACTCGACTGTGGTCCGCGCTCGATGCCTTCGCGCTGGTCGAGACCGACGCCGCGCACTTTCGGCGAGCCCGGCAAGTGCAGCGATTGCTCGCCGCGCGCGGATTGCGGGGGCGGAAGATCCCGGACCTCCTGGTCGCCGCGGCGGCAGAGGAAGCTGGCCTGATCGTGCTCCACTACGATGGCGACTTCGACCACATCGCCCGGGCCACGGGTCAGCAGTGCGAGTGGGTGGTTCCCGCGGGCACCATCGACTGATCGCAGGCGGCCATCCCCGAGGGAGATGACGATGACCGAGACATCCGGCGACGTCCACCCGCCGTACCTCTATCCCGACTACAAGAGCACGCGCCTGCGGGCGCCGTCGCAGCCGCTCGTGCGGGTGGCGCCGAGCCCGCTGGAGGCGGTGAGCCCGACGTTCCCGAAGCACTTCGTGAAGGACAGCGAGGCCGACCTCACCACCTGGGGCACGAGCGCGCCGCTCGGCGAGAAGATGGTGCTCGTCGGCCGCGTGCTCGACGAGGACGGCCGGCCCGTGCGCGGCGCGCTCGTCGAGGTGTGGCAGGCCAACGCCTCCGGCAAATATCCGCATCCGGTGGACGACCACGACGCGCCGCTCGACCCGAACTTCCTCGGCAAGGGCCAGGTGCTCACCGACGGCGAGGGCCGCTACCGCATCGTGACGGTGAAGCCCGGCGCGTATCCCTGGGGGAACCACGCCTTCGGGTGGCGGCCAGCGCACATCCACTTCTCGCTCTTCGGCAACGCGTACGCCCAGCGGCTCATCACGCAGATGTTCTTTCCCGGCGACCCGCTGCTCGCGATCGACCCGATCTTCCAGAGCGTCCCCGAGGCCGGCCGCCAGCTCCTCGTCGCCGAGCTGGATCTCCAGCAGGGGATCGAGGGCGTGGCGCTCGGGTACCGGTGGGACATGGTGCTGCGCGGGCCGCGCGCCACGCCGATGGGGGTCTGACGATGCCGAAGCCGACGCCCTCGCAGACCGTCGGTCCGTTCTTCGCGCGGGATCTCCTCTGGAAGGACGGCGGCGTGGTGCTCTTCCCCGGACGGAACGACCGCATCACGCTGACGGGGCGCGTGTTCGACGGCAACGGCGCCCCGATCCACGACGCGCTGTTCGAGACCTGGCAGGCGGATCCGGCTGGCGCGTTCCCGTCGGGCCACGACGGCGCGCGACCGTACGGCTACGGACGCGTCACGACGGACTCCGACGGGCGCTACGAGATCGAGACGGTCGTGCCGGGAGCGTTCAAGGGCCCCGGGGGCGAGACGTACGCGCCGCAGATCAGCGTCGCGATCTTCGCCCGCGGACTGCTGAAGGCCCTGCACACCCGCGTGTTCCTGGCGCCGCTCGAGCTGGTGAAGGACGATCCGCTGGCGCGCGCCGTGGGCGACGCCGATCGGCTGCGCACGCTGATCGCGGTTCCCGATGCCAGGGACGCGAAGGTCTACCGCTGGGACGCGCGGCTGCGCGGCGCCGGCGAGACGGTCTTCCTCGAGCTGTAGCCCCGGGAGCGCGGTGAACCTCGTCGGCAGGAGCTTCGCGCGCGACACGTTCGTGCAGGCGCTGTCCGCCGACGCCTTCGTGCGCGCGATGCTCCGCTTCGAGCGCGCGCTGGCGGAGGCCGAGGCCGCGGCGGGCGTCATCCCGGAGGACGCCGCGCGCGTCATCGCCTCCGCGTGCGCCGATCCGAGCGTCGCGCCCGAGGCGCTGGCGCGGGAAGGGAAGCGCTCGGGCTCGCTGGCGGTGCCGCTCGTGAAGGCGCTCACGGACCGGGTCGCCCGCGTCGACGCACGCGCGGCGGCCTTCGTGCACCACGGCTCGACGAGCCAGGACGTGCTCGACACCGCGCTGGTCCTGTGTCTGAAACCCTGCCTCGCGGAGGCGGACCGGGTGCTCGGGGAGTCGGTCGGACGACTGGCCGAACACGCCCGGCGCCACGCGGGAGCGGTGATGCTCGGCCGGACATTGATGCAGCCCGCCACGCCGATCACGGCCGGCCTGAAGGTCGCGCGCTGGGCGGCGTCGCTGCACCGCTGCCGGCTCCGCCTTGCCGAGGCGCGAGACCGGGCGCTGTGCGTCCAGCTCGGCGGGGCCGTCGGCACGCTCGACGCTCTCGGCGCCGCGCGGGCGAGGGTGCGCCAGGGCGTGGCGATGCGCCTGGGTCTCGCGGAGGCGCGCGCGTGGCACGACCAGCGCGACGAGATGCTGCGGGCGATGGCGGAGCTGGCGATCGTCGTCGAGACCGTGGGCAAGATCGCGCGCGACGTCGCGCTGATGTCGCAGGCGGAAGTCGGCGAGATGCTCGAGTCGCCGCCGGCGAAGGGCGTCGGCGGCTCGAGCGCCATGCCCCACAAGCGCAACCCCGTGGCCTGTCTCCAGGCCCTGGCGGCCGCCGTTCGCGCGCCGGGCCTGATGGCCACGCTGCTGTCGGCGTCCGTCGGCGAGCACGAGCGCGCGCTCGGCGGCTGGCAGGCGGAGCTCGTGACCATTCCCGAGCTGGTGGACGTCGCGGGCAGCGCGCTCGACGCCCTCGAGCGGATCTCCGCGGGCCTCGTCGTGAACGCCGGGCGGATGAAGGCGAACCTCGACGCGCTGCACGGCCTCGTGTTCTCCGAGCGGCTGGCGCGGCTGATCGCAGCCGACACCGATCGGGCCACCGCCCAGGCGCTGGTCGACGACTGGTCGGCCGTCGCCGTCGCGGAAGGCCGGAACCTCAGAGACGTCGCGCTCGCGGCGCGCCCCGCGCTGGCCCCTCAGCTCGACGCGGTGTTCTCGCTCGACGCGATCGTCCGCGAGCTGACCCCGGTCCTCGACGAGACGCTGGCCGACATCACCGACTGAGCCCGGTCACCTCGCCGACGTGAGCTGGATCAGCTGCGCCGTGAGGGTGTCCGTCAGCGCCACGTAGCGCGGGACCGCGAGGTCCGCGAAGATGCCCCGCGCCGTCGCCAGCCGGGCTGCCGTCGCGTCCTGCTCGCCGCGGCGGTGGGCGAGCTCCGCGAGCGCCAGACAGGTGCGCGCGACCTCGAAGCGGGCCTCGATCGACTGGAAGCTCCCGAGCGCGTCGTCGAGGTGCGTCCGGGCCGTCGACAGCTCGCCGGAGGCCAGCGCGATGCGGCCCAGGGTGCGCTGGGCCCACGCCACGCCGAACGGGTAGCTCGCCTCGCGCGTGATGTCGAGGCCCGACGACACGAGCGTCCGGGCCGTGTCCAGGTCGGCATTGACGAGATGCGCTTCTCCGAGGAACACCGTGTACTGGCCCTGGATCTGGCGGAAGCGAAAGTTGCCGAAGACCCTGGCCGTCTGCTGGAGCAGCGGCAGCGCGCGAGCGGCGTCGCCCTTCTCGAGGTACGCGTAGCCGAGCCGACCGACCGCGAGGGCGGTGTTGACGGGATCCGGCGACAGGTCGACGCCACGCTGACAGGCCTCGATCCCCGCGTCCCACTCGCCTCGCGTCGCCAGGATCCACCCGGTGGTCCAGGCCGCGAAGCTCCGGAGTCGCGGCTCCTCGAGCGCGTCGCCCAGCGCCTCGACGCGCACCTCGGCGGCCAGCGCCTGCTCGAATTCCCCCAGCGCGTGATGGTTGAGGCCGAGCACCCAGTGGACGAGCCCGAGCCAGCTCAACTCGCCCGTGTGCTCCAGCAACGCGACCGCTCGCTCGCCGAACGCGATGCCCTCGCGGGGGTGCCCCGTGTAGTGCCGCTGCAACGACAGCACGTAGCACGTCTTGCCCATCGTCGCGTCGTCGCCGCATTGCTCCGCGGCGGCCAGCGCTCGCTCTGCCGTCTGGCCGGCCTGGTCCTGCTCGCCGAGATAGCTGTACGTCAGCGCGAGCCGGAAGAAGTACGGCCCGGTGAGCCTCGGGTCGTCGACACGCGCCATCCGCGCGCTGTTGGCCTGCAGGAGGTCGAGGATCTCCCGGAAGCGCCCGAGGTTCGAGAGCGACAGCGACTGTCGCAGCGTCAGATCGAGGATCGCCCGATCCCGTCGCGGGTCGGGCAGGACCCGGGCGTGCGCGAGCGCATCCGCGAACGCCTTGACGGCCTGCTCGTGCGCCGATGCCCGGTGAGCCTGCTCGGCGGACCGCGCGAGGTAGTCCACGGCCTTGTCGGTGTCCTGGGCCTGCGAGTAGTGGAACGCCAGGCGGTCGACCACCTCCGCGAGCCGCTCCGCGTAGAGCTCCTCGAGCGCGTGGCCGACGGCCCCGTGCAGCACCTGGCGCCTGGGCGGCAGCAAGCTCTCGTACGTGACCTCGCGGATCCGGTCGTGCGTGACGTCGAGACGCTCGCCCACGACGTGCAGGATGCGGCGTCCCACGAGCTCCTCGACGCCCTCGGCGGCGGCGTCCGGCGTGAGGCCCGCGGCGCGGAGGAGCAAGGCGAAATCGAAGTCGCGCCCGATGACGGACGCCACCGCGGCGACCTGCCGCGCGTGGGGACCTACGCGTCCGAGGCGGCCCGCGATCGTGTCACGGACGGGCCCGGGCACCGCGTCCGTCCGCCCCTCGTGGAGCGCCCGGATCATCTCGACGGCGATGAACGGGTTCCCGCCGCTTCCCGCCCACACCTGCTCGCCGAGCCGTGTCAGCGCCGACGCGTTGGTCCCGCTGCGGGCGAGCGTCTGGACCAGCGCGGCGGTGTCGGGCTGCGACAGGGGCGGCAGCGCGATGCGCGCGAAGTGCGTCTCGCGACCGAGCTCCTCGAGCACGGCGGGAAGCCGCGGCGCCTCGACCAGCTCCTCCTCCCGCGCGGTCGCGAGCACGAACACCGCGCTGGCGGCCACGCGCCGCCCGAGGTACGCGAGCAGCCGGAGGCTCATCTCGTCGGCCCAGTGGAGGTCCTCGACGATCAGCAGGAGCGGCCGCTCCTCGGCCAGGTGGAGCGTGAGCTTCGTCACGGCCTCGAAGACACGGACGTAGTCGGTGCTGCCGAGTCCCGGCGGCGGCGTGGGCCCTCCGATCTCCGGGAACACCCGCGCGAGCTCGGCGACCCACGGCGCCACCGGAGGCGAGTGCGCTTCGAGCTCGGCGATCACGCCGCCCCGGCGGAACGCGTCCACCCACGGGGCGAACGGGAGGATCCGCTCGCTCTCGTGCGCCGCGCCGACCAGCACGCGGCCGCCCTGCGACGCCGCGTCCACCGCGACCCTGCCGACGAGACGGCTCTTGCCGATGCCGGCCTCGCCGAGCACGGCGCAGACGCGACCACGGCCGCGACATGCGGAGCCCCACGCACCTCGGAGCTGGTCGAGGAAGGCCTCGCGCCCCACGAGGGGAGGCCCCGACGCGGCTTCGGGCAGGGCGGGCACGGGCGCCGCCGGCAGCGGGTCGCGGGCCGCCGCGTCGACGGCGCGCGACTGGAGCACCTCGTGGTAGAGCCGTTTGGTCTCCGGCTCGGGCTCGATGCCGAGCTCGCGCTCCAGCACGCTGACGCACGCCTGGTACTGCGCCAGCGCCGCACCGCGCCGGCCCTGCTGCGCGTAGAGCCGCATGAGCGCCCGGTGCGCCGCCTCGAGGGCCGGATCCAGCCCGAGGAGCCGGACCGCCGCCTGGATGGCGTCGTCGCGGTTGCCCACCTTCAGGTGGTGCGCCAGGAGCCTGGCCAGCGCCTCGATCGCCAGCTCGCGGAGCCGCTCGCGCTCGGTCAGGAGCCACTCCTCGAAGGGCGCCTCCTGGACGGCGAGTCCCTCCAGGAGGTCGCCGCGGTACAGCGACGTCGCGTGGGTCAGCCCGTCGGCGTCGGTCGCCGTGGCGAGGCGCTCGAACGAGAGCACGTCGACGTCGACGGCATCGCCGCTGACGGCCACGGAGTCCGCCTCCTCGAGGAGGATCGCGGGACCGGAGCGCGGCAGCGCGTGGCGCAGGCCGACGAGCACCTGACGCAAGCTGTGCCGGGCGCGCTCGGCGGGGACGTCGCCCCACAGGAGGGCGGCCAGCTTGTCGCGCGGGTGCGTCTGCCCCGGATGGAGAGCCAGGTACGCCAGCAGCGCCTGGGCCTTCCGAGCGGGCAGAGCCACGGTGTGACCGGAAGGGACCTGGATCTGGAGGCCACCGAGGAGACGGAGCTGCACCTGTGCCATGACGCGGGGTGCGGCCGAGCCTAGCACGGCGAGATGCGCACGGCGACCGCGGGGCCGGGCATTGACGTTCGACTGACGGTCGCACCCTACCGTCGTCCCGTGGAGACCCCCATCGCGTTCGTCGTGCGCGTCATCTCCACCGACGGCGGCCAGCTGAAGGGCACCGTCGAGCGTGTCCGGACGGGGGAGAAGCGGCCGTTCCACGGCATCGAGTCCGTGAGCCGGCTGATCGAAGAGATGGCGCGGGGCGAGACGGAGGACTGAGGCATGGGCATCGCGCCGGGGACGTGGTGGTCACGCGTTGCGCTTCCGGCGCCCGCGCAGGCGTGGCAAGCGTTCGCGCGGGACGGTCAGCGCTTGCGGCGCGCCGTGGCGCGACCGGGGCGATAGCCCACGGCGCGCGGCGGAGGCGGCGCATGGTGATAGCCGCCCTCGTCGAGATCACCGCCGGACGCCGGGCCGTCGGCCTTGCGCGCCGCGGCCCGTCTCGCCTCGATCGCCTCGCGCGGCGGGACGGCAGGGATGAGCGCGTCGCAGCCGTTGCCGATCAGGTCTCCCCGGCCGGCGGCCAGCAGGGCGCGATGCACCTCGAAGTAATTTTCCGGCCGGAAGAACTGCAGGAGCGCGCGCTGCACCCGGCGATCGGTCACGCCTCGCGCGACCGTCACCGGCTCCATGCTGATGGGATCGAGCCCCGTGTAGTACATGCACGTGGCGATGTCCATCGGCGCCGGGATGAAGTCCTGGACCTGTCGCGGGCGATAGCCGTGGCGCTTCAGGTAGACGGCGAGCTCGATCATCGCCTCGACCGTCGACCCCGGATGGCTCGCGATGTAGTACGGCACCAGGTACTGCTTCGGCTTGCCGCCCTCGACGGACGCGGCCTTGAACTGCCGCGCGAAGACGTCGAAGTCCTCGACGCCGGGCTTCTTCATCAGCGCGAGCGTCTGCGGATCGGTGTGCTCGGGCGCCACCTTCAGGTGGCCGCCGACGTGGTGCGCGGCGAGCTCGCGGACGTAGCGCGGGTCGCGGCGCGCCAGGTCCATGCGGATGCCGCTGGCGATGTTCACGCGATCGACGCCCTTCACCTCGCGCGCCTTCCGCATCAGGTCGATCACGGGGCCGTGGTCGGTGCCCAGCAGCTTGCAGACCTTGGGATGGACGCAGGACAGCCGCCGGCACACCCGCTCGACGTCGGGACGCGTGCAGCGCATGCGGTACATGTTCGCCGTCGGGCCGCCGAGATCGCTCACCGTGCCCTTGAAGGCCGGCGACGCCGCGAGCGCCGTCACCTCGCGCAGCACCGAGCCCTCCGAGCGGGAGGAGATGATCCGGCCCTGGTGCGTGGTGATCGAGCAGAACGTGCAGCCGCCGAAGCAGCCGCGCATGATCGTGACGGAGTCGCGGATCATCGCGTCGGCGGGGATGGCCTCGCGGTACGAGGGATGCGGCGTGCGCAGGTACGGCAGGTCGTACACGGCGTCCATCTCGCGCTCGTCGAGCGGCAGCGCCGGCGGGTTCACGATCACGACGCGATCGCCGTGCCGCTGTCGCAGGCGCCGGGCGTTCAGCGGATTCGTCTCGTGGTGGATCATCCGCGTGGCGTCGGCGAACGCGCGGAGTCCCTCGGGCGTCCGCGCCGACACCGCCTCGAAGCTCGGGAGCTCGAGCGCGTCGGACGGGGGCGCCTCGCTGGCGCCGAGCAGGTACGCCACGCCAGGCAGGGCCCGTAGCTGCGTGACGTCCTCGCCCGCCGCGAGCCGCTCGGCGATCGCGCGGATGGCGCGCTCGCCCATGCCGTGCACGAGCAGGTCGCACTTGCTCGTGAGGAGGATCGATGGCCGCACCGTGTCGGACCAGTAGTCGTAGTGCGCCACGCGTCGCAGCGACGCCTCGACTCCGCCGGCGACGACCGGCACGCCGGGAAACGCCTCGCGGCAGCGCTGGCAGTACACGGCCGTCGGGCGGTCGGGCCGCAGGCCCGTGCGGCCGCCCGGCGAGTAGGCGTCGTCGCTCCGCGGTTTCCGGCTCGCAGTGTAGTGGTTGATCATCGAGTCCATGTTCCCGGCGCTGACGCCGTAGAACAGCCGCGGCCGGCCGAGCGCCCGCCACGCGTCGGCGCTGCGCCAGTCCGGCTGGGCGAGGATCGCCACGCTGAAGCCGAGCGATTCCAGCCAGCGCCCGAGGATCGCCATGGCGAACGACGGATGGTCGACGTACGCGTCGCCGGTCACCAGCACGACGTCCGGCGCGTCGACGCCGCGCGCGTCGAGCTCGGCGCGGGTCATCGGAAGGTGGCGCACGGGCATGGGGGCCATGGTACCCCGGGGGCTGGTCTAGAATCGCCGCCAGGAGGTCGTCGCCATGAAATTCACCTGGTTCAACCTCATGCCCTGGCCGTACCTGCCGGACGACTTCCGCGAGCAGAACCGCTCGGTCTGGGTCGACATCCCGAACACGCTCTACGACCCGCGCAAGGGGCATCACGTCTACCACGAGTACCTGGACCAGCTCGAGTACGCCGACGCGCTCGGCTTCGACGGCATCGGCTGCAACGAGCACCACCAGAACGGCTACGGGCTGATGCCGTCGCCGAACATCATCGCGGCGACGCTCGCCCGGCGGACGTCGCGCGCGGCGATCTGCGTCATCGGCAACTCGATCGCCGGCTACAACCCGCCCATCCGCGTGGCCGAGGAGTTCGCCATGCTCGACGTCATCTCGGGCGGGCGGCTGATCGCGGGCTTCCCCGTCGGCACGCCGATGGACACGAACTTCTGCTACGGCCAGATCCCGGCGCTGACCCGCGACAAGTACCGCGAGGCGCACGATCTCATCATGAAGGCGTGGGCCAGCGACGAGCCGTTCGCGTTCGACGGCAAGTACAACCAGCTCCGGTGGGTGAACTGCTGGCCGAAGCCGATCCAGAAGCCGCATCCGCCGATCTACATCCCGGGCGGCGGCTCCATCGAGACGTGGGACTTCTGCCTCGACCACGACTACAACTACTCGTACCTGTCGTTCTTCGGATATCTCCGCGGCAAGTCCCTGCTCGACGGCTACTGGGAGCGCGTGGCGAAGCGCGGCAAGGACGAGTCGCCGTACCGCGCCGCGTTCGCGCAGATCATCTGCGTGGCCGACACCGACGCCGAGGCGGAGAAGCTCTACGCCGAGCACTGCCTCTACTTCTTCAACCGCTGCCTGCACGTCCACCCGCCGTTCGCGGATCCCGCCGGGTACCGCACGGTGGCCACGATCAAGCACGGCGCGCTCTCGCAGCTCGGGCCCGAGGCGCGGAAGATCCTCGAGAACCTCACGTGGAAGCAGCTCGTCGACGAGCGCTTCGTGATCGCCGGCAGCCCCGACACCGTGGCGCAGCAGCTCGAGGAGTGCATCAAGGGCCTGCGCATCGGCCACCTCTTCGGCCTGTTCCACAACGGCAACATGCCGGACTGGAAGACGCGCCACTCGAGCAAGCTGTTCGCCGAGAAGGTCATGCCGCGCCTGCGCAACCTCTGGCCCGAGTGGGAGCACGACGAGCGGTGGTGGATGCATCCCATGGAGGACCGTCTCCACCCCGACGACCGCAAGCCCGGCGCGGAGAAAAGCGGCGCGGAGTGGCCGGCTTGAAGGGCGAGGCGCAGCCGAAGGCGAGCCGAGCCAGAAGAATCCTGATGATCCCGTCGGGAACGGCGGAACTCGCAATGGCGCCGCGATGAAGTACACGACGATCGACACGCGCAAGGGCACGCGCTGCCGCGTGCTCGAGGGCGGCAGCGGCGCGCCGCTCGTGTTCCTCCACGGCGCCGGCGGCCTGCTGCGCGACAACCCGTTCCTGGACCAGCTCGCGCAGCGCTACCACGTGTTCGCCCCCGAGTGGCCGGGCTACGGCGAGTCCACGGGCGAGGAGCTGCTCGAGGACATGCTGGACTTCACGCTGCACGGCTGGGACCTGGTGGACGCGCTCGGGCTGCGGCAACCGCACCTGGTCGGCCACTCCATGGGCGGCATGATCGCCGCCGAGATGGCGTGCGTCTCGCCCCACGACGTCGGCAAGCTCGTGCTGGTGAGCGCCGCCGGGCTGTGGATGGACGAGCACCCGATCCCGGACATCTTCTCGCTGCTGCCGTACCAGATCGCCGAGGTGCTGTTCCAGGATCCGACGGCTGGCGCCGCGCTGCTCACCGGCGGCGCCGACCTCTCGAACATGGACGCGCTGCGGGAGTTCTACCTCGGCACCCAGCGGCGGCTGGCGATGGCGGGAAAGATCCTGTTCCCGATCCCCAACCGGCGCGTCGCGAAGCGGCTGTACCGGCTGACGGCGCCGACGCTCGTGCTGTGGGGCGCGGGCGACAAGCTGATCATCCCGGCGTATGCGGAGGCGTGGAAGGCGGCGATCGCAGGCGCGAAGACGCAGGTGATCGACGGCGCCGGCCACATGCTGCCGTACGAGCAGCCGGAGGCGTTCGGCCGCGCGGTATCGGCGTTCCTGGGGTGATAGTATCGAGCACTACCTGAAGGAGGTCGCCCCATGCCGAGCCAGCCGCCCTCGAAGGCGCAGACGCCCCGCGGTGTGAACCATCTCGTCCTGAACGTGCGCGACCTGGAGACGTCGCACCGGTTCTGGACGGAGATCATGGGCTTCAAGATGGTCGCGGAGCTCAAGCCCAAGCCGAGCCGCGGCCCGCTGCGGATGCGGTTCTACAGCGGCGTCGACGAGCACGGCGACGTCAACCACCACGACCTGGCGCTCGCCGAGATCCCGAAGGAGCAGCCGACCGACGCGCCGGAGGCGTGGAGCCTCTTCCCGAAGCGGCCGGGCATCAACCACGTGGCGATCACGTGGCCCGATCGGGAGTCGTGGCAGCAGCAGATCGAGTTCATGCAGAGCAAGGGCGTGCCGTTCCTCCGCCGCATCAACCACGGCATGACCCACAGCGTCTACATCGCCGATCCAGACGGCCACGGCATCGAGGTGCTGTACGAGCTGCCGCGCGAGGTGTGGGGCGACGACATCGACGGCGCCCAGAACTACGCCGAGCAGCTCCCGACGGAAGGCCCGGAGGCGCTGGTGGACACGACGGAGAACCCGATGTTCGGCGGGACTCCCGCCGCCTCGCGGGCCTGATCGCGGGACGCATCACCTCGCGTCGTCGCACCGTCGAGGGGGCCGCCCGGCCCCTTCGACGTCTCGGGGTCCTCCTCATCGTCGCCCTCGCGCTCCTGCCGTGTCGTGCGCTCGCCGAAGCTCCGAAGGTCCAGGTCGATCTCGTCAGCGAGGCCGAGTCGGTCCCGGCGGGCGCCACGTTCTGGGTCGGGCTTCGCCAGCGGATCGCCCCCGGCTGGCACACGTACTGGAGCAACCCGGGCGATTCCGGCGAGCCGGCGACGATCGCCTGGACGCTGCCGGACGGCGTCACCGCCGGCGACATCGCGTGGCCGTTGCCCGGGCGGATCCGCGTCGGCCCGGCGATGAGCTACGGCTACTCGGGCCAGGTCGTGCTGCCGGTCCAGATCACGATGCCGGCCGGGCTGGCGCCGGGAACGCGCGTCACGCTGCGGGGCGCCGCGAGCTGGCTCGTCTGCGAGAGGATCTGCATCCCGGAGGAGGCGCCGGTCGCCGTCACGCTCGCGGTCGCGTCCGGAGCGGCGCGCCCCGATCCGCAGGGCGCGCCGCTCATCGCCGCGGCCCGGCGCGCGGTACCGACCCCGAGCCCGTGGCCGGCGTCGTTCGTCGCGACGCCCGACACGTTCGCGCTGACCGTCGAGGCGCGCGATCTCGTCGCCGACCGCGTGGCCGACGTCTGGTTCTATCCGGCGAGGTGGGGCGTGATCGAGCACGCGGCGCCGCAGCGGTCGCGCGTCGACGGTGGTCGGGTCGTCGTCGAGGTCGCTCGCGGACAGCTCGCCGAGGCGACCGCCGGCCCGGTCGACGGCGTGTTGATGGTGGCCGAGCGACTCGACGGCAGGGTCGTGCCGCACGCGTTCACCATCCGCGCTGAGCCACGCCGCGGCGCGACGTCGGGGTCGCTCGTGCACGCGCTGATCCTCGCGCTGGCCGGTGGGCTGATCCTGAACCTCATGCCGTGCGTGCTGCCGGTGCTGTCGGTGAAGGCGCTGGCGCTGCTGGATCACGAGGGCCGGGGGCTGCGCGCGCACGGGCTCGCGTACACGGCCGGCGTGCTCGCGTCGTTCGCCGCGCTGGCCGGCGCGCTCCTCGCGCTGCGGGCAGGCGGCGAGCAGATCGGCTGGGGATTCCAGCTCCAGTCGCCGGCGTTCGTGGCGCTGCTCGCGTACGTCCTGCTGGTGATGGCGCTGGCCCTCTCCGGCGTGCTGGTCGTGGGCGGACGTCTCGCGGGCGTCGGCCGGACGCTGGCGGCGCGCTCGGGATACGCTGGCTCGTTCTTCACCGGGGCCCTCGCGACAATCGCGGCGACGCCGTGCACGGCGCCGTTCATGGGCGTCGCCGTGGGGTTCGCCGTGACGCAGCCGTGGCCGCTGGCCCTCCTCGTGTTCGAGGCGCTCGGCCTCGGGCTGGCGCTGCCGTATCTCGTCTTGACGCTCGCGCCGCGCTGGCGGCGTCTCCTTCCGCGCCCGGGCGCGTGGATGGAGCGGCTGAAGCAGCTCCTGGCCTTTCCGCTCTACGCGTCGGTCGCCTGGCTCCTCTGGGTCGTGAGCCAGCAGGCGGGATCGCGGGGGCTCGCCGCCGCCCTCGCCGGCGTGGTGCTGATCGCGTTCGCCGCGTGGCTGTTCGAGACGTCGCGGGACGCGCGGCCGCGCTGGCGACGCGCCGGTGTCGCCACGGTGGCGATCACGGCGGCGACCGCCGTGGCGCTCGTCGCATTCACCCGCGCCGAGCCTCCGCCCGGCATGACGGCGGCCGGCGAGACGGGCTGGGAGCCGTACAGCGCCGATCGCCTCGCGGCGCTGCGCGCCGGAGGCACGCCGGTGCTGGTGGACGTCACCGCCGCGTGGTGCATCACCTGCCTGGTGAACGAGCGCGTCGCGTTGCGCGCGCCCGCGGTCGCCGCCGCGTTCGCGCGCAAGGGCGTGACCGTGCTCCGCGCCGACTGGACCGGACGCGACCCGGCGATCACGCGCATGCTGAGCACCTTCGGGCGAAACGGCGTGCCGCTCTATCTGCTGTATCCCGGCGGCGTTGTCGGCGAGCCGGCCATCCTGCCGCAGATCTTGACCGAGGGGACTATCATCGACGCCGTCGACAGGCTGTGATCACCACCTGGAGGACGCACATGGATCGAGGGGCGCTGACCCGTCGCACGTTCCTGGCCGGCACGGGCATGACCGGCCTGATGCTGTTCGCGCCCGACGCGCGTGCGGCGGCCGCGGCGAAGGTGGGATCCGCCGCGCCGGCGTTCACGTCGACGTCGACGGCGGGCGCGAACGTGAGCCTCGGGAACTACCTCGGCAAGGTCGTCGTCCTCGAGTGGACGAACCACGACTGCCCGTACGTCCGGAAGCACTACGACACCGGGAACATGCAGGCGCTCCAGCGCGAGGCGACGGCGCAGGGCGTGGTCTGGCTCACGCTGATCTCCTCGGCGCCCGGCACGCAGGGGCACGTGAGCGCGGGGCAGGCCGACGAGCTCACCGCCACCCGCAAGGCCGCGCCGACCGCGGTGCTGTTCGATCCGACGGGGACCGTCGGCAAGGCATACGGCGCCACCAACACGCCGCACATGTACGTGATCGACCCGAAGGGCACGCTGGTCTACGCGGGCGCGATCGACGACCGGCCGACGACGCGCAAGAGCGACGTCTCGGGCGCGCAGAACTACGTCCGCGAGGCGCTCCAGGCCGTGGCCACGGGCCAGCCGGTGAAGACGCCGGTGACGCGCGCGTACGGGTGCACCGTCAAGTACGCCTAGCGCCTCGAGCGCGGATCGCGCGCCACCCACCCGTAAAACCCCAGCAGCAGCGCCGACGTCAGGCCCAGCGCCAGGGCCTGCATCATCCACATGCCCTGGGCGCCGCGCGGCGGTCCGAGCAGGGAGTGAAACGCGACGGCGTACCCGCCCACGATGCCCACGCCCCAGAGCGCCACGCTGTGGATCAGCGCGGGCACCACGACGATCTTGTACGCGCGCAGGACGAACGCGGTGATGCCCTGGAGGGCGTCGAAGACGTGCGCGGCCGCCAGGAACCCGATGAGGGAGAGCGCGACGATCGTCACGGTCGCGTCGACCGTGTAGAGCGCGACGATCTCGCGTCGGAACAGCCACAGCGCCAGCGCGATCACGACCCCCACGCCCACGGCCAGGCGAATCCCCGCGAGGCCGGCGCGCCGGGCGCCGCGCAGATCGCCCGCTCCGATGGCGTGCGCGGTGACGGTCGCCGTCGCCACGCCGAGCGCGAGCGGGATCTGGAAGGTCAGCGCCGCCAGGTTCATCACGATCTGGTGTCCGCCCAGCACGGTGGTCCCGAGGCGAGCGACCAGCACTGCCATGAGCGTGAACGACGAGGACTCGAACGCGTACGACAGGCCCATGGGCAGTCCGAGGTGGAGCTGTGCCCTGAGCGTGGGCCAGTGCGGCGGCGCCCAGCGGATGGCGAACGGCCGGTACCAGGCCGCCCTGCGCGCGTACCTTTCCAGCACATTGGGATCCTAAGCTTAGAATTCCACGTGGACAAGTTGTC
>JADMIO010634471.1_pt1 | contig 34964 bp, 31 predicted proteins | sample 8958161 | NCBI WGS metagenome assembly JADMIO01 (sample SAMN16585339, study PRJNA669376) | soil metagenome | isolation source: Crop rotation soil | place: USA: Cullars Rotation, Alabama | collected 2011
CGCCCGGGAGCGGAGAGACGAGCCCACCACCCCCGCGCCGCGACCGCCCACCCGATCCCTGGCTTTCAAATGAAAGCCAGAGAGCACACGTGCGAGGCGCGTCTCGTCACTCCCGAGACCGTGAGCAGCATCGGGCGCGAAGGCGCGACGCGCCGTCGTCGGCCCACGCGGCCGGAGCGGCGCGGGGGTGGTGGGTCGTCTAGAAGCGACCCAGCTCCTAAACGCAGAACGCGTACGCCGTGCCGGTCGCCAGGCGAGGGCAAGTAGCGCCCGGGAGCGGAGAGACGAGCCCACCACCCCCGCGCCGCGACCGCCCACCCGAGTCAGCTGCCAACCGGCAACGTCGCAATGAAGCAGCTCCCGTCGCCGACACGGCTCTCCGCTTCGAGCGTTCCGCCGAAGCACTGCTCGATCACGTTGCGCGAGATCCACAAGCCGAGGCCGGTGCCGCGGCCGACCTCTTTGGTCGTGTAGAGCTCGTCGAAGATGCGCGCGAGGATCTCGGGCGGCATGCCGCCCGCCCAATCGCGCACCGAGAGCAGGACGCGGCGGCCCTCGCGATGGGCGCGCACGAGAAGGCGGCGGTCGGTGCGGGCCGCATCCTCGTAGGCGTCGAGCGCGTTGCCGATCAAGTTCGTCAGTACCTGGCCGAGCGACGCGGGGTCGCCGACGACGGCGATCGGATCCGCATCGTCCTCGAACTCGAGCCGCGCGGCCGACGCGCGCAGGCGATGCGCGAGCAATGCGCTCGTCTCGGCGACCACGGTCGACACGAGGAACCGCTGGCGCGCGGTCGAGTGCGGGTCGCGGCTCTGGCTGGTGATGCGTTTCAGGAAGGCGCTCGCACGCTCGGCCCATTCGGTCGCGTTCCGCGCCGTCGCGATCATCTCGGCGGCGATCTCGCGGTGGTTGTCGGGCGTGACCGACGGCACGTCGATCGACTCGCGGTACTCGTGGCCGAGCTGGTCGAGCACCCGGAGCGAGCTCAGCACCGCGCCGATCGGGCTTCCCATCTCGTGCGCGAGGCCCGACGTCAGACGGCCGAGAGCCGATCGGCGCGCATGAGGCTCGCTTGCTTCTGCTCGAGGCGTTGCAGCAGGCGGACGTCCTCGATCGCGAGCGCCATCTGGCTCGCGACGGTGCGGAGAAACGCGACGTCGGGGCCGGCGTACGCACGGCCGGAGCGCCGGGCGCCGAGCGCGAGCAAGCCGGTGAGGCCGCGCGGATCGCGGATCGGCACCAGCAGCTCGGCGTCGAGCTCGCGCCAGGCCTCGGGGAGCGTCCGCTCGGAGCCGTCGTCCCACTCGTAGCGCGCGATGACGCCTCCCGCGGCAAGCCGCTGTACGAAAACGATGGGCAGCGCGACGTCGCTCGCGGGAAGATCCGGGGCACCGACGCGCACGAAGCGTCCGTCGGGCTCGCGAAGGCGCAGCGCGACGTCGGCCGGCGCCAGGGTCGACGCGAGCGTGCGTGCGGCCGCCGCGACGACGGCGTCCATGTCCTCGACGGCGGCGAGCGCCCCGCTCAGCTCCGACAACGCGTCCGACGCGTCGTACGCGTTCCGGAAGAACACGCGGTCGACGGCCGCCTGCGATCGCGCCCGCAATGGGACGACCAGGAACACCAGGACCGTGTTGACCGCCGCGAGCAGGACCGGCGAGCTCACGACGAGCTCGCGGCTCGGCACGAGCAGCCCGGCGAGCAGGATCACGAGCGCGTACGCGCCGGCAATCGTGACGCCGACCACGACATAGGTGATCGCGAGCCGCATCACGGCGTCGATCTCGAAGAGATCGCGCCGGAGGATCGCGTAGCCGAGGCCCACGGGGAAGAGGAACACCGTGAACGCCGCGACGTTCACGGGAACGGCGCCGCCGATCAGCGCCGACGCGGCGCTCAGCGACAGCGGCACGACGAAGCCGGTGAAGGCGCCGAGCGCCACGACGCCGATGCGCCGGCGCACGAGCGGTGACGAGCTCCGCGCGAACGCCCACGCCGTCGAGAGGATGAGCGCTCCCGCGCCGAGCGCGTGCGCGGAGAGCGCCGCGAGGTGCAACACGGTGTAGTCGGGAGGCGACGCGAGCGCGCCCTCGTAGACCACCGCCAGCGCGACGAAGGGCGCATAGACGATCGTCAGGATCGTACGGCCCCGGCCGCGCAGGAGATCGGTCGGAAACACCAGCGCGAGGTGGATGAGTCCGGCCGTCGCGAGGCTCTCCGCGGCGACGTGCAGCCGGAAGAACCAGTGCGGGCCGTAGAGGTCGGCGCCGGTGAGCGCGTACAGCCCGATGCCGATGCTGCACGCGAGGAGTCCCCGCGCCGCCGCGCTCTCGGGGGTGAGATAGAGCACGACGAGTCCGGTCGCGACGAAGGTGAAGCCGGTGAGCAGATACGCGGCGAAGAGGCGCGCGAAGTCCCAGCCGCTGAACCGCCGCGACGGGACGCGTTCCGCGTGCGACGCGCCCGCCGGCGTCCGCAGCGTATACGTGAAGGCGGTGCCGGGCGGCCGCCGTCCGACGAGCTCGTAGACCCCCTCCGACGAACGTACGGCGACCCCGTCGACGGCGACGATCTCGTTCTGGAACACGCGCGACGGGTCGATCGCGAGCCAATCGCCGAGCGTCACCGAGGCGACGACCCGGTTCTGCATCACCAGAAAGCCCGGAAAGGCGCGGCCGATCCACTGCGCGCTGTTCCACCCGATGATCGCGACGAGGATCGAGAACAGCACCGCCGCGACGGCGATGCCGCGACGAAGCGCGGCGTGTGTCATGCGGCGACCGGAGGCCGCCGGCGAAGCGACGCGGCGACGCCCACGGCACCGAGCGCGATCCACGCGTCGCCGCAGCGGCCGTACGGCGTGGTGCCGTGGAGCGGCACGACCGTCCCGAGCGCCGCGCCCTCGGTGCCGTCGGCGACGACGGAGTAGATCGCGCCGGACGGGGCGACGAATCCGGAGACGCCGCTGTCCGACGCGCGCACCAGGTAGCGCCGGTTCTCGATGGCGCGGAAGACGACGTGCGAGAAGTGCTGGCGCGGCGCCGCGCCGTCGCCGCGGTCGAGCCAGGCGTCGTTGGAGATGTTCACCAGGACGTCCGCCCCCGCACGCACGAGCTCGCGGACGAGGTGCGGGAAGAGCGCCTCGTAGCAGATCATCGTCCCGAGGCTCATCGTCCGGCCCGCGAGCGGCCGTACGTCGGTGCCGGCGACGTAGGCGTCGGGGTCGCCGCTCGCGCTCGCCTGGACGGCGCGGAACGGATCGTACTCGGCGAACGGTACCAGCCGGAGCTTGTCGTAGACGTCACGCACGCGGCCCTCGGGCGTGACGAGATAGGCCGAGTTGCGCGCGAGCCCGTCGGTCCCGAGGCGCGGACCGCCGACGACCAAGCCCTCGGTCGCCGCGCCGGCGACGATGCCGAGCTGCGCGGTCAGCATCGGCTCGTCCGAGAGGTAGAAGTTGGCCGCGTTCTCCGGCCAGACCACCAGATCGACGCCCGTCGTGCCGACGCTGCGGGTGAGCGCGCCGTACGCCGCGAGGGTGCGATTGAAGAACGCGCGCTTCCAGCGAAACGCCGTCGGGATGCGCGCCTGGACGACGACCACGGTCTTGGCCTCGGGTCCCGTCGGCGCGGCGGCGTAGGTTGCGAGGGCATGGCGGCCGTAGAGCAGCGTCGCCGCGAGCACGACCGCGGGCACCGCGAGCCGCCGCATCACGACCGCGTGCGACGTGCCGGCACGGAGCCCGCGGATTCCTTCCGCGCCCGCGATGCTCACGAGCGCGATCACGAACGAGACCGCGGAGACACCGCCGAGGTCCGCGATCTGGATCAGCGACAGCTGCCGGAACTGGGTGTCGCCGAGGAGCTCCCAGGGCAGCCCCGTGAGCATCGTCGAGCGCAGCCATTCGCTCGCGACCCAGAGCCATGCGCCCGCCGGCGCGAGCAGCGCCGGCGCGATGCGCCGCGCGAGCGCGCCGTAGGCGGCGATCAGCAGCCCGTACGGGATCCCCGCGTAAACGAGCCACATGACGAGCACGAAGGCGCCCGCGCGCAGACGGTCCGAGCCGAAGTACGTGAGCGTCGCATGGTAGGTCCAGCCCGTGATGAAAAGGCCGAAGAGCGCGCCGAAGAGCCCGCCGCAGAGGAGCGCCCGCCCGAACGACGTCTCACGCGTCGTGACCAGCAGGAGGCCGGGCGCGATCCACGCCGCGAGCGCCCATTCCTGAGGCGGACACGCAACCGCGTAGAGGAGCAGGCTCGTGACGACTCCGGCGATCGGCACGAGCGCGGCCCGGGCCGACGTGAGGGCCGCGGGCGACGCGCGGCGCGGCCATGCCGCGAGCGGCGCCGCGGTCGCGGTCGGCGGAGCCGCGCTCACGCCGCTCCGGCGCGAGCGCGGCGCGGCTGATCGATTCCGGCGTTCGCGTCGAGCCCGGCGCCCGCGTCGAGCAGATCGCGGCGCGGGATCGTGAGGCTGAACGTCGACCCGGTGCCGACGGTGCTGCGGAGGGTGAGCGCGCCGCCCAGAACCTGCGCCAGGCGATGCGACAGGGCGAGCCCCAGGCCGACGCCTCCGTGGTTCCGCGTCGACGAGCCGTCGAGCTGGCGGAAGGGCTCGAACACCGCGCGCAGCTTGTCGGGAGCGATGCCGGGTCCCGTATCGCGGAGCTCGAACGTGAGGACGTCGGCGCTCGACGCCATGGTGAGCGACACCATCCCGCGCTCGGTGAACTTCGCGGCGTTGCCGATCAGGTTTCGCAGCACCGTGCGCAGCTTCACGGAGTCGGTGACGAACGACTCCGGCATGTCCTCGCGATGGACGGCGAAGCGCACGTGCGGCGCCTTCACCAAGACGGTGCCGAGCGTCTCGAGCTCGCGCACCAGCTCGGCGGTGACGTTGCGGTCGCACGACGGCGTGACCACGCCGGCGTCGACGCGCGCGTATTGCAGGAAGTTGTCGACCAGCGCGCCGAGCGACCGGTTGGTGCGCGCGATGGCCCGCACGGTCTCGCCGGCCTCGTCCGAAAGCCGCCCGCACGCGTCGTCGAGCAGCATGTCGGTGTAGCCGGCGATGATGTTCAGCGGCGTGCGGAACTCGTGCGAGACGTTCGCGACGAGCTCCGCCTGCATGCGTTCGCGATCGCGGACGTGGAGGATCAGCTTGTTCGCCTTCAAGCCGACGTCGACCCACATGAGCAAGGCGTCCGGCCCGTCGGCCTTGTTGTGGTAGCCCTGGATGTCGAGCTCGGCGAGGAGCGTGCGCGGCGGCTTCTGACCCGCGAAGCCCGTCTGCATGACGATCTGCACGTACCGGTCGCGGGCGCGGATCGCCGCGATCAGCTCCGGGCCCGACATCGTCGGCATGCAGTAGTCGACGAGGATCAGCTGAACGTGATTGGCCGCGAGCGCGGCGAGCGCCTCGGCGCCGGTCGAGCACGGCAGGACGCGATGCCCTTCCCGCTCGAGGAGGGCCCGCGTGGCACCGAGCGCGTCCTCCTGGTCGTCGACGACCAGGATCGTGCTCTCTGACGTGCCGTTCCGGGGAAGTCTCGGCATCCGAACCCTTGCGCCACCCGCCCCGCACCGGCATCACCGGGAGCTGGGTAAGGCCTCGTTCCGACAGCACGTTCCGTGCCCTGCCAATCCGCAATGCCGGCGCGGCGGCGCTTCCGGAGCGGCTGTCATCGTTGTGGCGGAGCGCTGCATTTCGGCTCAGGAATTTCCCTAGGCTCAGCGGCCGAGCAGGCTCTCGTCGTAACGGATCACCGAGGCGTCGTTGACGTTCACGCTCTTGCCGAGGAACGCGCCGGTGAAGAGGCCGCCGCCCGCGAGGGTGACCGTCGAGCTCGGCGCGTAGACCACGCCATAAAAGTTCCCGACGACGGAGAACGACGCTCCGCCCGTGCCCGCGACGTACAGCGCGAACTTCTCGGGATCGGGGTCGGCGACGGTGATCCCGCCCGCGCCCGACACCTTGACCGCATCGGCGACGTAGATCGTCACGGGGCCGGCGCTGTTGTCGATGAAGAGCTGCGATCCGTTGGTCACGGTGATGCGGTCGGCGCGGAAGCTGCCCGGTCCGGCGATCGTGCGCCGACCGAGCAGCGTCGTGAGCGACACGTCACCGAGGTTCACGAGCTCCTTCGGCGCGGTGGCGGCCATGTACGTTTCGGTGGTCGACGCCGGGGCGCGCTTGCCGAGCACGACGGCGCCGAGGCCCATCGAGAAGCTCGCGGCGCTGGCGTTGCCGCCGACGACGGCCGCGGTCGACATCTTGAGCTGGCCGTTGGTGTAGACGTCGCCGCGCAAACCCGCGGCGCCGAGCAGGCCCTTCCGCGAGTCGAAGCTCGTCGTGACGGCGAGCGGTCCGAGGGAAACCGAGCTCGATCCCGTGAGGCCGCGATGGAAGAGCGAGTGCGCGCGGATGCGCAGCGTGAACTCGGGCGTCGCGCCGGCGACGGGCAGCGAGCCGTCCGCCAAGCGACCGATCAGCGCCACCACGAGATGGTCATGGTCGACGTGCCGAGTCCCGTCGGCGTGCCAGCTGCCGCTCGCGTCGACGGCGTGCACCGTGCGCTCGTAGTGATCGAGGAAGTAGGTGCGGAACTCGTGACGCGAGTAGTGGAGCGCGTCGCTCGTCGTCGCCGACGTCGACGGGTACACGAACATGCCGGGGATCGCCTCGCCGGACTGGGGCTGCACGAGGAGCTGCATCAGGAATCCCTGCGTGTTCATGAAGACCACGTCGCGCGCCGTGTAACGGAGCGGATACCCGACCATCTCCGCCTCGAACACGAGCGGCTGCGTCATACCGGTCAGATCGAGACTCAGGTAGACGACCCCGTCGCGGTCGACCGCGAGTTGGCTCTGCGGATACGACCACGTGCCGTACTCGCCGGGCATCGCGATCGGCTGTGGGGCGACGGTGAAGGTGCCTTCGGCGATCGTCAGCACCGTCGCCGACGTGGCCAGCGACCGCACGACGATGCTCGCGGGCCCGAGCGGCAGGTCCGGTAGCGCGACGCGGAGCTGCGGTTTCTCGACCGCGTCCGCGAGGTCGCGCGCGATTTCCGCGGTGCCGGTCGCGCTCGCGCTCGTGCCGTCGATCGCGGTGAAGGTGACGCGGTAGCTTTCGCCGGCGACGAGCGCGCTCGCGAAGAAGGAGACCGGCATCCCGGACCAGGTGACGTCGGGACGAACCGCGGCCGGGCGCGGCGCCGGCTTCTCGCATCCGCACCCGGCGACCGCGACGGCGGCGGAGTGGAACAGCAGCGCGGCGGCCGTCACGGGCACGATCCAGAATTTCGCGGGGTGCTGCGCGTGTCGCATCTGACGGGTCATCGCACTCTCCTCGGGAGCTCGGCTGGTCGGCGGGGGAGAGCCGGTTGCGTGCCAGCGCGGAACCGCGTTGCAGATTCGCGGGGTCGTGCAGATGCGCAGACACTCCGAATGCCAAGGCTGGCGCGGATTGCCGACGCTGACACACGACGACACCGGTTCCGTGCCCGCACGGGCACAGTCGCTGGCGTCGCGGCGCTCGAAGGAGGAATCGTTCAGCGACGCGATCGCGTCGGGAACACCCGATCACTTGCGGGCGCGGACGCGCTACGGAACTCGGGCGCCGCGGCTCATCCGTCGCGCAACGGCAGCCACGGCGCGCGGCGCCGCGCCATGTCGATCGCACGCTGCGGGACGAGACGCATCACGAGGGTCGCGAGACGATTGAAGACACCCGGGACGTGCTCCGCTTTGCCCGCGAGGAGCGCGTCGACGCCCGCGGCAGCGACGGTCGCTGCGTCCATCATCACGCCGAAGCGACGGGCGCGCGCGACCGGCACGACGTTCGGATCGTAGAGGCCGGTGTCGGTGGCGCCCGGCGCGAGACACGTCACCGTGACGCCGTAGGGCGCGAGCTCGCTCCGGAGCGCGGTCGCGAACGCGCGGAGATAGGTTTTGCTGCCGCCGTAGTACGCGATGCCCGGGAACGCGCGCCACGCCGAGATGCTCGCCGTCAGCAGGATGCGGCCGCGCCGGCGCGTCCGGAAATCGCGCGCGAAGTGGGTGCAGAGGAGCGACGGGGTGACGACGTGGAGCTGCAGGAGCGCGTTGGCCTGCGCGGGATCCGCGTCGGCGACCTCGCCGAAGAAGAACATGCCGGCATTGACGACGAGGACGTCCACCTCGACACCGAGCGCACGGACGGCCGCGTGCAGCTCGCCCGCCGCCTCGGGGCGCGCGAGATCGCAGACGATCGGATGGACGCGCGTGCCGTGCCCCGCGCGGATCTCGCCCGCGCACGCGCCGAGACGCGCGCCGTTCTCGCTCACGAGCACCAGCTCGTAGCCGCGCGCGGCGAGGCAGCGCGCGATCCCCTGCCCTATTCCCGAGCAGCCTCCGGTCACGACGGCGGCGGGCACCGCGAAGCCGGTCACGCCGCGCGCGAGCGGCCGATCACTCGCCGCTGCCGCCACCGATCGTCGAGGGAATGCAGAGCTCCGTCGGCCGCTGCATCCGGACCTCGCGCGGGCCGAACTGGTCGTGCACGAAGACGGGATCGCGCCCCGGGAACTGCGGCGGCCGCCGGTTACGGACGCGGTAGCACATCAATCCGCGACTGCCGTCGACGATGCCGCCGCCGTTCTTGTCGGCCGGCGCGCAGAGCCAGAGCGGCTTCTTCACGTCCACGCTCAGGTTCCCGAACTGATCCACGACGGCGAGATCGCTTGCGCGCTGCCGGGCGCCCTCGACCGCGTAGCATTGGAAATGATCGAGGTCGGCGGGCGGCGGTCCCGGGTCGGCCTCGAGGCTCTTCCGCGTCGGCGTGTAGAGCAGCACCGGACGGAGCACGTCGGCGTCGATCGTGCCGAAGACGTTCGTGATCGCGACGTGCTTCACGGGCTGGAAGCGCGGGGCGCGGCCGTGGAGATTGTAGCCGAGGAGATGTCGTGCGTCGGACGGCGCGCCGGGATCGGTACCGCCGACGTCGGCCGGCGCGCAGAGCCGGCGCGTGCGGCGCAGATCGATCATGCCGCTCCCGAACTGATCGGCGAGCTGCACGTCGGGGATCGTCGTGAACGGGCCCTGCTGGACGGCGTAGCACTGAAAGCTCCGCAGTGGGCCGGCGGCGACAGGCGTGGGACTCGTGGTGGGCACCGGCGTCAGCGTCGCGGTGACCTCGGGGGTGGCGGTCTCCGTCGCGACCGGAGCCGCGGTTTCGGTCGCGCTCGGGGTCCCCGTAGGCTCGGGCGTCGTCGTGGCTTCCGCCGTCGCCTCGACGGTCGCGGTCGGCTCGGGCGTCGACGTCGGCTGCGGGGTCGAGGTCGACACGGGCGTGGACGTCGGCTCGGCGACGCCGCCGATCCCGATCACGACCGCGCGCGCCGCCGCCGGCGGCTCGCAGACGTTGGTACAGAGGCCGAGGCGCTCGTTCTCGGCGTTGCAGACGCGACAGAATCCGGCGGCCTCGTCGAAGAAGCAGCTGCCGTTCACTCCGCCGAAATCGAACTGCCACGAGATCCCGCACGTTGCCTCGTCCTCGCTCGGGATCTGCTCGCAGCTGTCGACGCGCCCTGTGCGCGCGGGATCATCGCAACCCTGGCACGTGTTCGTGCACGGATCCTCACCCTGCTCGTTCCGTCCGCAGCCGATGCACATCTCGAGCTCGCCGTTCACGAAGGAGCACGGCGCCGCTACGCCGCCCTGGGTGATGTACCAGGACGCGTCGCACGTCGGCTCTTCCGAAATCGCCGGGCAGATGTCGTTGCTCGGTCCGCCCGCGAAGGTCTGGTGCTCGGGATCCTTGCACGTGACGTCGTGACACGACTGGGTCGCGAGAACCGCGAGACCGCCGAAGCCGAGGAAATATCCCGAGCCATCGTTGTCGGTGTCCTCCAGGATCTCGGGCGTGACGTTCGGGAACGTGCCCTGACCTGCCGGCGTGAGCGCCGGCTCGCCGGTGCAGGTGCCGCCGTACCGCTTGGCGAAGTCGGGCAGAATCGCCTTCAGCCACTCGAAGCCGCCCGGCGAGCGCGTCTGATTGAGCGCGAAGATGCCGCCGCCCGCGCCGACGAAGCTCGCGAGCGCGGCCGCGTTGGCGTTCAGCACGGCGATCTGGTCCGGGCCGATGCCGAAGTGCGGGCCGTCGGTCTGCTCGCTCGGCATGTAGACGATGCCGGCGTCGGCGACCGTCTCCTCCGCCGACCCGTCGAGGAAGGCGGCAATGTCGACCGGATCGTTGATGATTTCGCGGGTCCAGCCGAGCCCCGGCAGGATCGACTTGGTGAATCCGCCGACGAAGCCTTCGAGCGCCGTCGTGCCGTTGCAGCCGATGCAGACCGCGAGCGTCTTGCCGTTGGTCACGAGAGGCGCGAGGCGATCGAAGCCGTCCTGGATGAAGAGGAAGCCGCCCTGGTTCTGATCGCTGCCGTCGGTGAAGAAGCACGACGTCGGGACGAACCCGGCCGAGTAGCCCCAGGTCGCCTCGCAGGTCTCGTCGTCGTCGTCGAAGTTGGGGCAGCCGTCGCCGGGACCGGCGGCGAAGGACGTGCGGTTCTCGTCCGTGCACACGCTGCATGTGTTGGTGCACGCGAAGCTCAGCTGCTCGGCGACGCCACACGCGTGGCACTCGTTGGTCGCGCCGTCGTAGAAGCACGACACCCGGGCGGTCGAGAAGCCGTCCACCTGGTAGGCCGCGTTGCAGTTGGTCTCGTTCCCGTCGAAGGCGCGGCAGGAATCGGGGAACGAGCCCCCGGCCAGGATGTTGCGGGTCTCGTCGGCGCAGCGCGAGCAGACCTCGTCACAGGTGGCGTTGAGCTCGCCGTCCGCAGTGCAGGGGGCGCAGAGGTCGGTCGCGTCGTCGTAGAAGCACGAGAGGGCCAGCCCCACCTGATTGCGCTGCCACGCCATCCGGCAGGTCGTTTTGTCGTCGTTGTACGTGGCGCAGCCGGCGGTCGAGCTGTCGCCGGCGAAGATGAAGTGCTCGCCGTCGCGACAGGTACTGCACTGATTGTCGCAGAGCCCCTGCACGAGACGGTCGTTGGTGCAGGCGAGGCACGTGTCGGTGTCGAAGTGCCCGAAGGCGTCGGGCGCGAGCCCGCTGATGATCATGGGCCCGTTGGCCTGCGCATGAACCTCGGGCGTACCGGTGACGAGCGAGAGCACGGCAGCGAGACCGAGCGCAGCGGCGAGCACTGAACGCATGGCACCTCCGGGGGTCGAAAGCGAAAGAGTGAGACCCGACGACGGACGCAGAGCTACAGGCGCAAACTCTCGCAGTCAATGAAAAGCTCTTCGAGAGAGCAGTTCATTCACCCGGGTGCGAAGTCACACCGGCGAGAACCCTCCGCGCGGTGCGGGTCCTACTCGTACAGCTTCACGACCTTCACCTTGCCGGGGAAGGCCTGGATGCACAGCTCGCAGAGCGTGCACTCGTCGAGGTTCTCGTCGACGATGCGAAGCGTACCGTCTTGCTGCTGGGCGAAGATGTTGACGGGGCAGACCTCGGTCAGCTTCTTGGCTGCCGCCGCATCTTTGGAAGCGGCCGCGTCGACCTCGACGTTGATGAACATTCCGTTCGGCATCGCGCGCTCCTAGTGACCCGCCTGCGCGAGACGTTGCTTCACCAGGCCCGGGATGTCCTCGATGCGCTCGGCGACCGAGATGCCGGCCGCGTTCATGCGCTCGATCTTGTCGGCGGTGGTGTCGGCCTTGCCCTCGACGATCGTGCCGGCGTGGCCGAAGCGCATGCCGGGCATCTCGTCCATGAAGCGGCCGGCCATGAACGCGATGATGGGCAGGCGCGACTTGTGCTCGCGCACCCAGTCGGCGAGCTCGGCTTCCATGCGGCCGCCGGGTTCGGAGTAGATGGCGATGGCCTTGGTCTCGGGGTCGGCCTCGAAGAGCGGCATCAACTCCGCGTACGTCGATCCGATGATGGCGTCGCCGCCGATCGAGACGCACGTCGATTGTCCGTACCCTGCCGCAGAGAGCGTATTGGCGATCTCGGTGGTCATGCCGCCCGAGCGGGACATGATGCCGATCGAGCCCTTCTTGAAGGCGCGGCGGACGTTCACCGCAGGCCCGCCGAGACCGCCCATTTTCGCCTCGTCGGGTGAAAGGACCCCGAGACAATTCGGCCCGATGATGCGCGCCCCACGCATCTTTGCGAGCTCGACCATCTGGGCGACGTCGGCGCGCGGGATGCGCTCGGTGACGATGACGATCAGCTTGACGCCGGCCTCGATCGCCTCGAAGACGGCATCCTTCGTGAACTTCGGAGGCACCGTCACGATCGAGCCGTCGACGTGCTGCTTCGCGGTGATGTCGCGCACGCAGTCGTAGACCGGGACGCCGTAGACGTCGCGGCCGGCGCGGCCCGGGGTCACGCCCCCGACGATCTTGGTGCCGTAGTCGAGGCCTTCCCGGGTCAGGTTCACGGCCTCGCGGCCGGTGATGCCTTGAATGATGACGGTCGTGTCTTTGTTGATCAGAATCGACATGTTGGGAACGGGTTCCCCTACACGCGCGGCCGGAGGCGGTCAAGTCAGACGGTCGGTGGTAGGGCCTCAGCTCGATCTTCGCTGCGGCCACCCGTCGTCGGTCCACGCGAAGTCGTCGGCCGCCGCTACGACGGCGCCGCGTTCCGCCAAGACGGCACGCGCCTCGAGTGTGAAGTTCGTTCCAACAACGAGCAACGGCTGTCCCCCCTCGAGGGCCGAGAGCGCCTTGCGAACGACCGGCGAGCGCACGACGCGACGAGCAGCCGGAAACACCACCAACGTGCAGACTTGATGCTCGACTAGCGTCGGGTCGAATCTGGCGCGAATCGGGGCCGGGAGATGCTGATACGCTTGCTCCGGAGTGATGCCTCGAAAGATCTGGACTTTCACGACGACGACATTTCCCGCTCAGATGTTTCGTTTCTGCCCGCCTTCTTTCGCGGCTGCGCATCGTTGTACTTGTCGACCAGCGCTACGAATGAGCCAGTCTGATTCCGCCGAGGTTAGTTTGAACTTTCTTCATCGGGATACCAGACGAAGCCACGCGACGAGATAACGCGTGCGGTCTCCTCGATTTTGTGGATCGTGAGGGTTGGGGGGAAGTCGGGTGGATTCAGGACCCACGGCTCCAGGTCAGCGCGAACACTGTCCATGGCTAGTGCGCATGCTGCAGCCTCGTCGGGCGCCTCAATGAACCGGTTGGCGTAGAATCCCGAACGCTGCATCCGCCCGTCGACCTCCTGCAGGCAGCCGTTCCCTTCAATCATGATGCGGTAGATGGGCATTTTGTGTCCCCGACCACCTCGTCCAGAATTCGTCGCTTCGATCAGGTGCTGAAGAGCGTGATCAGCAAGAGCGCGCCGCGATATCCGAGAAAGATTCCCGCGACGCCGACGACCAGCACCGCGACCTTGAGCACGCGGGTCGCTCCGGCCGCGCGATAGACCGCCCCGGTCGCCACCCACAGGTACACGGCGCATACGCCGAGGATGAAGAGCGAGAGCGCATGATCGAAGCCGTCGGAGCGTAGCCCGGCGCCGCCGAGGCGTACGTCGGCAAGCGTCAGCGTCAACGCCCCGCACAAGACCAGCAAGAGGAACGCGTAGAAGTGCAGCGCGAACACCGCATGGGTCACGAACGGTTGCCGGCTCCGATGGAACAACACCGGCAACGACGCCGAGAAGGCCACCGCCATCAGCACGATGAGGGATTTCGCGTTCAAGGCCACGGCCCGATCGAACACGGGGGCATATCCGTCGAAGGTTCGGTGCGTCGCCTGCAACCGGTCCGTGACGAGCCGCCGCGCGATCGGACTCCAGACTTGGTTCTGCAGATGGCCGGCGAGCGAGGTAGAGAGGATCTTCTCGCCCGACATCGATTGCATCGCGAAGAAGAGCACGTTGGCGACGAGGAACAACTGCAGGGGCGCGATGTACGGTTTGCGTTGCCCCCGCATGTACGCGCGGGTGAGCTCGCCCGGGTGCCGCAGAAGACACGAAACGCTGCGGACGAGGCGGCCGTCGACGCTGACGATCGCGAGCGCGGCCTGATGCGCCAGACCCCGGAGGGTCAGGTCGTGGGCGCGGAGGGCGCGCTCCCCACACGACGCACAGTACGTCGTGGTGACGGGCGTGCGACAGCTCGGGCAGGTCCAGCCTTCGACCGCCATCATCTCGGTGTTCGTGCTACACGCGAGCAGCTTCGAGGAGGCCGCACCCACGCGCCATGCTCACGGACCTCACCGACCAGACGAAGGCGGCGCTCTTCTTCATCCTCGCGTTCGGGCTGTGCGTGGCCGTCGCGTTGCTGGCGCCGCTGCTCGGAGCCCGCACGCCGCTCGCCGCGATGGCGACCCCGCTCGCGGCAGTGCTGCTGATGCTGTTGGTGGTGACCCGCGACGGATACGCGAAGGCCGGCTGGGAGGCACTCGGAGTGCATCGTGCCGGGCTCGGGGGCTGGGGTCTGGCGGTCGCGATACCGGTGATCGTGCTCGGGGCCGCCTACGGCGTGGTGTGGGCGAGCGGCGTCGGCACCTTCTTGCCCGCTCGGCAATCCGGCGGCCCCGTCGCGTTCGTCGTCGATCTCGGCGTCTCCATCGCGGTCGTGACGCTCCTCTTCACGGTCGAAGAGGAGATCGGCTGGCGCGGCTATCTCCTCCCGCATTTGACGAATGCGGGAGTGCGGCGGGCTCTCCTGATGAGTGGTCTCCTTCACGGCGTCTGGCACCTGCCCGTCATGATCGGGACGCCGTACTACCACAGCGTGGGGAATCGCCTCATCGTCGTCCCCCTGTTCCTCGCGACGCTGACCGCGGCGGGAGCTTGCTATGGCTACCTGCGGCTCGTCACCGCGAGCGTCTGGCCGGCCGCCATCGCCCATAGTGTCTTCAACGTCGCCTGGGAACGACTGAACGCGAGCACCGTCACCGCGGCGCCGGTCGCGCTCGAGTATCTCGCCGGGGAGAGTGGCGTGCTGACGCTGGGTGGATTGCTCGTGGTCGCCGCGGTGCTGATCGGGCGACTCACCGCGCGGCCGGCACCGGGGTGAGTGCGACCACCGGGAATCGGCGCGTCGCTTGCGCCTGGTACGCGTCCAGGCCGGCGTACATCGCGGCGAAACGGCGCCAGAGCTCGGCACGCCGCGCCCCCTCGATCTCGGTCGCGACGACGTCCCGGCGCTCGTTGCCTCGCTGGATCGTCGCGCGCGGGTCCGCGGCGAGGTTCAGCCACCACGCGGGATGCTGCGGATGCCCGGCGTTGGCGGCGATGACGATCAGGTCGCGCCCGTCCGCGAGATAAATGAGCGGCGTCGTCCGCGGCTCGCCGCTTCGGCGACCGGTCGTCTCGAGCAGGAGCACCGGAGGGCGTGGACCGTGCGCGACCCGGATCGCGGCGCCGACGCGGCCGCTCGTCAGCGCGTAGAGCTTCGCGTGGGCCTGCGCGTAGACGCGTGCGAATGCGGTACCGCGGAGACGCATCCGCATCGCGGGTGGAACGTGGAGCATGCGGTCATGTGCGCCGGCGGTGGGCGTTCAGCAAGAGCCGCTTTCGTCGCGATGGGCGAGGCCGCTTTCGATGGCGCTTTCGTTGGGAAGGCCGAGGCGGCCTTCAATCCCGGCAACCGCCACACAGATCACGCTCACGAACAACAACAGAACGAGGAAGAGACCCGGATTTCGCAGCTGGAGCAACACGAGCGGCGGCACGAGGGCCGTCAGAAAAAGCCGCCAGCCGAGCCCTTCCGAATCCACGGACCGACGCTTCCACGATCGAATGGACGTCGGCGGGCGCGCGTCCTCCAGACGCCGCACCACCTCGTCGAGAGCTTCGAAGCCGGCGATGTCGATGGTGCGGCCGGCGGCCGACCGCACCATCAACGACTCGATCGCACCCGACGGACGCTCGACGACCTCCATTCGCCGGATGTCGCGAAGCGCGATCGTCTCGTCGGACCCGCCTCCACCGGCAGACGAGAGCATCCAGGGCGAGAGCACGAGACGCCGGTTCGGCGCCGCGAGACTCTGACGGACCCTCCAACCTTTGAAGATCGCGAACAGGACGAGCAGCCAGAGGCTTTCTCCGATCCCGAGCGGCCCTCGTAGAAACAAGAAGACGCAGAGCGCGAGGACGAAACGCGCCACGAACCATCGCAGCTCGCGCCGCACTTCGTGGAGGCGCTCGTCGGAAAGTCGGAGGGTGAGCACCGGGTCCATGGCGGACGCATAGCCGACGTCGGCGCCGCCGGAACAGCGAAATCGTCGGTCGACGATCCGGCGCTGCTCGCGGCCGGGGCAGCTCCCTGCCCACCGCGTGGGCATCCGCCCCGCATTGCCTCCGGCATCTCTAGGTCTTATGCCACCCATTGGCGGCATGAGCCTTGCTGGTCGGAGGTCTCGTACCTGACCCGTCGGCGGGCCCCAGCAAGGCGGACTCTCGGTGACACGGAACACGGCTTCAGACCTCGATTCTTCGGACGATCCCTTCGGCGGCTACCAGACGGAAGGATTCTTCGACGAGATGTTCTCGTCGGACGGCGAGGTGCGCCCGCCGTATCGGAGCCTCGTCGCCCGGATGCGCGCGATCTCCCTGGAAGACCTGGGCCGGCGCGAGCGCCTGCGCGACGCGATCTTCCGGAGCCTCGGCATCACCTTCAACGTCTACGGCGAGGCCGCGGGCGTCGAGCGCGTGTGGCCGATGGACCTGGTGCCGCGGATCATCCCGGCGGACGAATGGGCCCCGGTCGAGCGCGGCTTGATCCAACGGGTCACCGCGCTGAACCGCTTCCTCGACGACCTCTACGTCGGCGAAGCGGCCGCGATCGCCGACGGCATCGTGCCGCGCGCGCTCGTGATGTCGGCCGACGGCTTCGAGCGCGAGGCGTTCGGCATCGCCGTGCCGCACGCGGCGCGTTGCATGGTCTCGGGCGTCGACCTCGTCCGCGACGGCCAAGGCGTCTACCGCGTGCTGGAGGACAACCTCCGGACCCCGAGCGGCATCTCGTACGTGCTCGAGAACCGCGCCACGCTGACCCGCGTCCTGCCCCTCGCCTTCGCGCAGCACAAGGTGCGCCCGGTCTCGCACTACCCGGCGTCGCTCCTGGCGGCGCTCCGCAGCGTCGCACCGGCGGCGGCCGGCAACCCGCGCGTGGTCGTACTGACCCCCGGCGCGTACAACTCGGCGTACTTCGAGCACGCGTTCCTCGCGCGCCAGATGGGCGTCGAGCTCGTCGAGGGGCGCGATCTCGTGGTCGACGAGCACGTCGTCTACCTCCGGACGACGCGCGGCCTCGAGCGCGTCGACGTGGTGTATCGCCGGATCGACGACTCGTTCCTCGACCCGGCGGTCTTCCGCCGCGACTCGACGCTCGGTGTTCCGGGCATCGTGAACGCGGCCCGTGCCGGCAACGTCACGATCGCGAACGCGATCGGCAACGGCGTCGCGGACGACAAGGCGATCTACGCGTACGTCCCCGCACTCATCAAATACTACCTGAACGAGGAGCCGATCCTTCCCAACGTCGAGACGTATCTCCTCTGGCAGCCCGAGCAGCGCGCCGCCGCGCTCGACCGCCTCGATCAGCTCGTGATCAAGCCGGTCGCGGCGTCGGGCGGCTACGGCATCGTGATCGGGCCGCGCGCGAGCGACGAGGAGCTCGCGAAGTGCCGGAAGCAGATCGAGGAGAACCCGCGCGGCTTCATCGCGCAGGAGGTCATCTCGCTCTCGCGCCATCCGACCTTCCTCGACGGCGGCTTCCAGGGACGCCACATCGACCTCAGGCCGTTCGTGCTGTCGGGCGAGCGCGTCGAGGTCATTCCCGGCGGGCTCACGCGGGTGGCGCTGCCGAAGGGCTCGCTCGTCGTGAACTCGTCGCAAGGCGGCGGGTCGAAGGACACGTGGGTGCTCGCGCACGACGAGGCGGAGGTCTGATGCTGGCGCGCCACGCCGAGGATCTCTTCTGGATCGGACGCTACCTCGAGCGCGCCGAGGACACCGCGCGCATGCTCGACGTCACCTACCACGGGCTCTTGGAATCGTCCGTCGAGGATCCGACGGTCGTCTGGCGCGAGCTCGTGAAGGTGCTGCACCTCGACCAACCGTTCGAGGCGCGCAACATCGAATGCGCCGAGGGACCAGTCAGCGAGTTCCTCGTCCTCGACGACGAGAACGACGGCTCGATCGTCTCGTCGATCGCGAACGCCCGCGACAACGCGCGCACCGTCCGCGAGCGGATCTCGACCGAGCTCTGGGAAGCGATCAACATGCTCCACCTGGAGCTGCGCGCCCGCGACCTCCGCGCCGACCTGCAACGCCAACCCTACGAGCTCTACCGCATCGTGAAGCAGCGCTGTCAGATGATCACCGGGGTCGCCGCGGAGACCATGCCGCGCGACGACGGCTGGCGCTTCCTCGTCCTCGGCCGCATGCTCGAGCGCGCCGAGATGACGTGCCGCCTGCTGTCGGTGCGCTGGGTCCAGCGCGGCTCGCCCGACCCGCAGGCGACCTACCAACACTGGGGCGCGGTGCTGAAGTCGGTGTCGGCGTTCGAGGCCTACGTGCGCGTCCACCAGGACGTGATGGGCGTCGCCGAGGTGCTCGAGTTCCTGCTCTTGTCGCGCGAGTTCCCGCGCGGCGTGCTGTTCTGCCTGCGCTCGGCCGAGGATCAGCTGGCGCGGCTCGGCACCGGCGACCGACCGATTCCCCCGCACCGCCTGCTCGGCCGCATGCGGGCCACGCTCGAGTACCTCGACGTGCCCGAGCTCGTGAACGACGGGCTGCAGCGCTACCTCGACCAGCTCCAGGAGAGCATCTGGCAGGTGGCCGACGCGACGGGCTCGCACTTCTTCCAACGCGGAGCGGAGCACGAGCTCCACTCGCTGGGCTCCATCTAGAGGTCAATCGATGCGGTTCGACATTCGCTACCTGACGTCCTTCGCGTATCCCGAGGCGGTGCGCTCCTCGCACAACGTGCTGCGGGCGTGTCCGATCAGCGACGCGCGCCAGGAGCTGCTCTCCTACCGCGTCTCGACGACCCCCGCGTCGCGCGTCTTCAACTACGTCGACTACTGGGGCACGCGCGTCGACGTCTTCGGCATCGCGGTCCCGCACACGCGCCTGGAGGTCCTGGTCGAGGCAACGGTGCAAACGCGGGAGACCGGGCCGTTGACCGCCTGCCCGCGCCTCGCGAGCCTCCGCGATTCCGACTTCGCGGCCGAGCATCAAGAATACCTGGAGCCGTCGCCGCACACGGCGTGGGGCGACGCGCTCCGGCGCGAGTCGGAGATCCGCGCCACCAATGCCGGTGACGACGTGGTGGGCGCCGTGCTCGCGCTGCACCGGGCGGCGGCGACCTCGATCACCTACGCCCCGGGCAGCACCTACGTCGGCATGGACGTGAACGAGGTCTTCGCGCGCAAAACCGGCGTCTGCCAGGACTACGCGCACCTCATGGTCGCGATGTGCCGGAGCGTCGGCATCCCGGCGCGCTACGTGTCGGGCTATCTCGCCGCCGCACGCGGCGGGCGCACCAAGACCAGCGCCGACAACGCCGAGGTCACGACGCACGCGTGGATCGAGGCGGCCATTCCCGGCGCCGGTTGGTGGGGACTCGACCCGACCAATCAGCAGGAGATCGGCGCCGCGCACGTGAAGATCGCCCATGGTCGCGACTACGACGACGTGGCCCCGCTTCGCGGCGTCTATCATGGGCCGACGGCGCATCGCCTCGACGTGTCCGTGAAGATCGCCCCGCACGACGGCCCCGCGCAGCAGCACCAGAACGGACGCCACGTCCCGGCGGTGCGGAAGCCCGCGGAACGGATCGCGGCGATGCAGCGCCAGCAACAGAGTCAGTAGCGCGAAGCGGGCGTCTCGCAGCGCGGTCGCTGGCGCGGAGCGCATGCGCCTCGCACGGTCGCTCGCACGGTCGCGCCGATCGTCACGGTCGAGGCGCGAATCTTTCGTCCTCGCGCGTGCGCACGAAGCGCGGTGCGTCGCGACAGCGCTGCGACACGTCACCGACCCGGAAGCCCACGGTTCGCCGCATGCGCCCGTGGCATGGGAGTTGCCACGTCGTTCTGGTCCTTTTCGAGATGCCGGTCTCGGCGCGTCGCTCATCGGCAACGATGTCCAGCGACGGCGCCGACCGATGCCGGCACGGTGGGATCCGGAGCGTCGCCGCTCCGGGTCCCGCCGCAAGCTCGCGACGCGGTCGTCTCGTTCAGTTGGCCGCGAGACGCGCCAACGCCGCATCGAGCTCGCGATCGTCGCCGTCTTTCGAGCTCGGCGTCCGCTTGGCGTAGAAGCGCCGCAAGTCGGCGCGCATCTCCGGCGGGACGTCGCGGCCATCCTTGGAGAGCTTCGCCGCGAGCTCGGCGTATGCCTCGTCGGCGGGCGCATACTCGCCGAAGACGATCGGCTCGGCGGTGTCGAGATTCTGCTCCGGGAGGTCGACGCCGGTCTTCGTCACGGTGGCGACCGCGGTGCGGTATCGGTCCACCGCATGCTCGAGCGCGACCCGGTAGCGCTCCTGGGCCTCGGGCGGCAGCGGCTTCACCACGTCGGGCTTGAACGGACCCCAATCGGGCACGAGCTTCACGAGCACGGCGAAGAACTTCGCGAAGTATCCCGGCTCGGCGACGACCTTGCCGAACTCCTTCTCGAAGTCCTCGCGCGACAGATCGTAGACGAATCCCGCCGGCGTCATCTCGGGGTCGAGCCCCTGGATGTCGGCGCGATAGAGCTCCCACGCGATGCCGGTCACCTCCTGGATCAGGCCGCGGAACGCGTAGCGATAGGTGAGAATCGCCGCGTCGGTGCTCGTGAAGAGATCGTCGAGGCGAAGGCCGTAGGTCTTCTGGAACGCCTCGTCGAGCGCGCGCGTCGCGACCTCGAACTGGAGCGCGTGGTGGAAGATGTCGCGACCGCCTTTCGTGTGCGCCATCTGGAACACGTCGAAGCGAAACTCGGTCTTCAAGTGCGAGCCGTGATCCTCGGCATAGGTCACCTCGTCGCCGAACTTCTTCCGCAGCTTCGGATAGAGCGTGGGCACGACGCGGTTGGTCGCCTCGGGATGCCCGGTGGTGTCGGCGACGTAATGCGCGAGCGCGCCGAGCGCGAAGGCATACTCGTTGGCATCGCGGGCCGCGCCGACGAGATTGGCGACGAAGTCGCCGGTCCGGACGTAGTGCGCGAGCTCGGTAAAAAGCTTGCTTCCGAGCGGAAAGTAGCCGAGGTCGGCGACGTGCGAGCCGCCGTAGGCGAAAGCGCGAGCACGCTGCAGATCCGCACCGGGAAAGCGACGGCCGATCGCGGGCGCGAGCGTCGCGTCCCAGCTTTGATCGACGACCGCTTGGTGGGCGAGCACCGAGAACGCATGGGCCCCGGGTGCAGCCGTGAACATCACGAAGATCAAGGCGAGGAACGTCGTACCGGTGCGAGAGGTCATGCCTCCGGCATACCGGCGCGTTTCGTTCATAGTCAAAATGCGTAGGTGCTGCGCACCCGAGCGGGGTGTGCGCGGCGCCAGCGGTTCGGCTACGGTGGCCCGGCATGTCGCGCCGCCTCGAGAAGATCGCCGATGAGCTCGGCATCCCCGTCATCCGCCGCCACATCCTCCTCTGCTGCGATCAGACCAAGCCCAAGTGCTGCGACAAGGACGACGGGCTCGAGTCGTGGAAATTTCTGAAGAGCCGCCTGAAGGAGCTCGGACTCGTCGGCAAGGGCGGCGTCTACCGCACGAAGGCGAACTGCCTGCAGATCTGCGAGGACGGCCCGATCGCGGTCGTCTACCCCGACGGCACCTGGTACCACTCGTGCACGCCCGAGGTGCTCGAGCGCATCATCCAGGAGCATCTGATCGGCGGGACGCCGGTCGAGAAGTACGTCATCACGACGCGCACCCTGCCCGACCCGCACGCCTAGCGCGTCAGCGGGTCGAGCTCATTCGGTTCGGGTCGTTGTGTCGGCCTCGAGGCGGGCTATGCGTTCTAGTGCGCCGTAGCGACGGCGGCGGCGTGCATGCTACGCCGATCGCATGACCGACATCCGCACGTTCTGCCGCGTCTGCGAGCCCGCCTGCGGCCTCGTGGCGACCGTCACCGACGGCGCGCTCACGGCCGTCCGTCCCGATCGCGAGCACCCGGTCTCGAAGGGCTGGGCCTGCAACAAAGGGATCGCGACGCTCGACGTCCATCGCGACCCCGACCGTCTCTCGTTTCCGCTCCGACGCAGCGCCGACGGCTTCGCACGGATCTCGTGGGACGAGGCGATGGCGGGGATCGCGGAGAAGTTGCGCGCGATCAGGGAGCGCCACGGCGACTGGTCGACCGCCGTCTACATCGGCAATCCGACGGCCTTCAACGCGCTGGTCTCGGTCGGGACGACGCCCTTCCTGCAAGGCCTCGGGACGCGCCACATCTACACCGCCGGCACGCAGGACTGCAGCAACAAGTTCGCGGCGAGCGAGTACGTCTTCGGCTCGAGCACGATCCATCCCGTGCCCGATTTCGAGCACACCGACTATCTCCTGATCCTGGGCTCGAACCCCGGCGTTTCTCACATGAGCTTCATCTCTATCGCCGAGCCGATCGAGGCCCTGAGGGCCATCGAAGATCGCGGCGGCAAGGTGCGCTTCGTGAACCCGCGCCGCATCGAGTCCGTGAAGTCGGGCGTCGGCGCGCTCATCCAGATCCGCCCGGACACCGACGTCTATTTCCTCGCCGCCGTGCTGCACGAGCTCGAGCGCATCGGCGGGTTCGACGAGCGCGTGCTCGCCGCGCATGCGAAGCACGTCGACGAGCTGCGCGCCTTCATCGCCGTCTACTCGCCGGAACGCGTGAGCGGCGTGACCGGCGTCGCAGCGGAGACGATTCGCGAGGTCGCACGCGACTGGAAGGCCGCGCGCGGCGCGTCGGTCACGATGTCGACCGGCGTCAACATGGGCCGCCAGGGGACGCTGGCGTACTGGCTCGTCCACATGCTCTCGTTCGCGACCGGCAACCTCGACCGGCGCGGCGGCAACATCGAGTCGGTCGGCTACTACCCGACGGCGGCCAAAGCCGGCCGCGTCGATCCCGCGCGGACGTTCTTCGACTCGCGGTTCGGTCGCATGCGCCACGTGCGCGGATCGCTGCCGGGCAACTTGCTCGCCGACGAGATCCTGACCGCGGGTCCCGGCCAGGTACGCGCGCTCTTCGTGCTCGCCGGCAACCCGCTCCTCTCGATGGCGGGCGAGCCGCGCCTCCGCGAGGCCTTGGCGTCACTCGATCTGCTCGTGAGCGTGGATCTCTACCGCAACGTCACCGGCGAGCTCGCGCACTATCTCCTCCCCGCGACCGACCAGTACGAGCGCGCCGACCTCACCTACGCGGGACTCGGACTGCAAGCCCGGCCGCACGTGCAATACACGCCGCGCGTGGTCGCTCCTACGCACGAACGCCGTGAGGAATGGTGGATCTTCGCGCGCCTTTGCCGCGAGCTCGGCTTCAAGGGTCCGCTCGACGAGGGCGACGAGCCCGCCGTCTTCGCCCGCCTCGCCCGCATGCTGGAGCGCGGCGGCGTCTCGTTCGACGAGCTCCGCGAGCAGCCGGGGGGCGTGCTGCTGCCGCCGCTCGCCCCCGGCAAGTTCTTCGACGAGCAGCTCGGTACCGACGACGGCAAGGTCGACTGCTGCCCGTCCTTTTTCGGCGAGGCGATCACGAGCGCGGCGCGCGAGTTCGACGCGTGGCGCGCGGCGCCCGCCGATCAGCTCCGCCTCATCACCAGGCGCGACCGCTTCATGCACAACTCGTGGTTCCACAACGTCGACAAGCTGAAGCGCCGCGAGCGCGGCCGGAACTATCTCTTCGTGCATCCGGAAGATGCCGCTCGCCTCGGCCTCGTCGACGACGTGGTCGTGCGCGTCGAGAGCGACGCCGGCGCGATCGAGCTGCCGGTGCGCGTCGACGACGATCTGATGCCGGGCGTGGTCGCGGCGACGCACGGCTGGGGCCACGCGGAGGCGACGGGCATGCGCGTCGCGAGCGAACGCCCGGGCGTGAACGTGAATCGCCTGCTCCCGACCGGCCCGGGGAGCTACGACCCGCTCAGCAACATGGCGCACATGACGGGCATCCCCGTCGCGGTGACGCGGGCGGAGAGCCGCGCCGGCTGATCACGCGGAAGACGTCGTCCCTTCGAGTGCCGTACGCAGCTCCGGGTCGGCGGACTTCACCGCCTTGAGCCGGCGGATTCCGTGGTCGATCAGGTGGTGGGGGTGGCCGAGGATCGCCGCCGCGTAGCTCGGCCGCGCCTTCAGCCGCTCCCAATACGCGGTGCAGGCGGGACGACGGCCGCCGCCGAGGAAGACGTGCTCGGCGTCGACCTGGCGGAGCCGCTCGAAGATCACCATCCAGCTGACGTCGGCGAGACTGAACGTCTCCCCGAGGATCCACGGGCCGCCCGTTGCCGCGAACTGCGCCTCGAGCGCGTCGAGATGCGTATGCGCGTGCCGGCGGCCGTCGGCGAGCAGCCTCACGATCGGCGTCAGGCGATGGAAGCGTTCGAGGCCGCGCGCTTTCAGCGTCATGAACAGAACGGGACGCTTCTTGTCGAAGTGGAAGAGCAGGCCTTCGACGATCCGCCGGTACGGGATCCGCTCGATCATCGCGGCGAAGAGCTGGAGCGTGAGCCGGGGCGCGACGTTGCCGATGCTCGTCTCGGGGTGCGCGATGGGATCGTCGGTGAGCGAGGAGCGATCGATCCACCGCTCCATTTCGCGTTTCGCAGCGGGATCCGCCGGGACCAGCGCGGGCGCGCCGGGCGCCGCGTGCGCCGCCGCATAGCGGATCTGCTCGTGGGACTCGTAGACCGGGTGCCCGTGGTGCAGCAGCACGGGCACGGTCCCGCCGGGGTTCACTTTCAGGAACGCCCGGCTGAGCGTCTGGTACCCGCCAGTCTCGATCAGGTCGATCGGATGGCTCTCGTACGGCACGCCGAGCTCGGCGAGGCACACGCGCGTCTTCATCGAGCAGAGCGAGAGCGCGTTGTGGTACAGCTCGAACTCGCGCACGTGCGGCAGCGTGACGTCAGACTGCAATCCGGCCGGGACGGGGTGGGTCGTCCGGTGGGACTTCTCCCACGCCCACCACGCGACGAATCCGACGATGACCAGCGCCGCGAGCGTCATCGTCGCGCGACTCAGCCGGTCCGCGCGGCCGACGTGACCTCGAGGAAGGCCGCCTGGAAGCGGGCCATCTCCGCGTCGGTGCCGATCGACACGCGGACGTGCGTTGGCCAGACCGGCCACGGCCGACCGACGTAGACCTTGCGCTGCTTCAGGCCGTCGATCACCTGGGCCGTCGGCAGGCGAGCGTCGACCATCAACTTGTTGCTGACCGACGGCGTGTACGTGAAGCCGTGCTCCTCGAAGAAGCGCATGAGCGCGGCGCGGCGTTCGGCGTTCCGCCGTTTGCGCGCCGGGACGAGATCGGGCTCGCGCAGCATCGCGTGCGCGGCGGCCATGGCGGTGACCGGCATCGCGCCGGCATTCCACGCGCTCACCTTCTTCAGCAGATCCTCGCGCGCGATCGCGAAGCCGGCACGGAGGCCCGCCATGCCGTACACCTTCGAGAACGTCCGCAACACGACGACGTCTTTGCCGGCGCGTACCAGATCGACCGCCGGCGGCTCGTCGCAGAAATGGATGTACGCCTCGTCGAGCACCACGACCGAGCCCGCGGGCTTGGCGTCGATCAGCTTCTCGATGTCGGCGCGCGGGGTGACGGTGCCGGTCGGGTTGTTCGGGTTGCAGACGTAGAAGACGCCCGTCGGCTGCTTCTTCCCGGCCTTCAGCATGGCGGGCAGGTCGTGCGCACCGTCCTTCCGGAGCGGCACCCGCACGACCTTCGCGCCGATGAACTCCGCCGCGCTCGCGGCCGCCTCGTAGCCGGGCTCGGCGACGATGAGCGCCCGCTTCGGCGACGTGAGCGCGATCATCGCGTGATGCAACGCGAGGCTCGACCCCGGGTACACCGCGAAGTGCTTGGCCTCGAGGCCCTCGCGCTCGGCGGCCGTCGCGACCAGCGCCGCGGTCTCGGGGTACTGGTAGCGGTTGCCGTTCTTCGCGACCGCCGCGAGCGCGGCGAGCGCCTGCTCGGAGGGGCCTTCCGGAAACTCGTTCGCGTTGATCTTGACGGCGTCGTCGGGGAGGCGGCCGACGTCGGAAAGCTGGGCGAGCGCGTGCTCGGACCCGAACGGCAAGGCCGCGCCGGCGCCGAGGAGCGTCGCGATGCGGAAGAGATGGCGGCGCGAGAAGCCGCGCGCGAGAAGATCGTCGACGACGGGCGCGGCGAACGGCGGCATGATGCGGACCGTACACGCCGCGCCGGCGTACGTCACGCTGGATGCTAGCCGGCCGGCGTCCGTCCCCAGGCCTGGATGAAGAGCGACGACACGACGAGCGTGCCGGGATCGGCCAAATGTCCGCGGAGCGCGGCGGTCGCGGCGTCGAGCTCGGCCGAGCCGATCAGACCGGCTTCGAGGATCCGGTCGCGGGCGTTCTCCACGAACTCGAGCACGAGGTGCCGCCGGCCGTGACCCGGCGGGTAGACGTGCACCAGCGGATGCACCCGCACGTCGACGACGCCCGCGTCGCGCAGCATGCGCGGTGCACGCACGCCGATCGAGCGGTCGATGCCGTTCCGCTCGGAGTAGGAGGCGAGGAGCGCGATCAGACGATCCTGCGCCGGATGCGGCGGGTCGCACCGCTGGGTCGTCGCGTCGGCCTCGTGCAGCGCGACGAACCCGCCGGGGCGTACGAGCCGCACCATCTCGGCGACGATCTCCTCGGGATGCGGCACGTTGACGAGCACGAGCCGAGCGGTTGCGAGGTCGAAGGCGCCGTCCGGAAGACTCGTCGCGCGCGCATCGCCTTCGCGCACCTCGACGTTGCCGAGTCCGGCGTCGGCGACGAACCCTCGTGCCCGCGCGACGCCGTCGGTGCTCCGCTCCACGCCGACGACGCGACCCGACGCGCCGACGCGCGCGGCGAGGAGGCCGAGGCATCCCCGCGGCCCGCAGCCGATCTCGACGACACGCCATCCTGCGGCGACGCCGATGCGGTCGAAGAGCGCGGTCGACTCCTCCGCGAGCTCGTCGGCCTGACGCTCGAGGCGATCCTGCTCGGTGCGACGATAGCCGAGCAGATAGGGGTCGGGCTCGCTCACGGGCGGCTCCGAGCGTGCGTCCTACGCCGCCCCGACGGCGGCGAGACGCGCCGCGCGCTCGGCGGCGACCCGCGTCCGCCACGCCGCCAGCGCCGGAAAGCCGTCGAGCACCGTGGTCGGAATGCCGTCGAGCGTGCCGTTGGTGAGCTTGTCGATGATCCAGTGGAGCTTCAGGTCGGCGACCGTGAGCGCATCGCCGGCCACGAAGCCCGTGCGGCCGTTCGCGACGAGCAGCCGCTCGAGACAGCCGCCCCAGCGCGGCAGCGTCTCGGTCGCCAGCGTCTTCCGCATCGCGGCTCGCCGCTCGCCGTCCGACTCGCCCATGCTCGGACCGATCACGTGGTAGAGATCCTCGGCGACGTCCATCGCCTCGTCGACCTTGAGCGCCTTCAACGGGTCGTCGACCGGATAGAGCCCGGCGCGTCGGCCCACGAAGCGCAGGATCGCGTTGCTCTGCGCCGACGTGACCGTGCCGTTCGCGGTCTCGACGTCGAGCACCGGCAGCGACCCGAACGGGAACGCGTTCGCCGCCTTCAACTCCTGGAACCGCTCGAGCGACACGTGCACGTCGTCGAACGGGATCTTGCCGATGCGCAGCGTGTCGCGGATGGCGCCGGCGCGCGCGGGGAAAGGAAAGTACTGGAGGCGAAGCTGCATGGTGACCTCCGGAGCTACGCCGCGACGCCGCTCGCCGCGCGGCGGGGGCCGCGGATGACGACGCCCGGCGTCGGGCCCTGCATCGCGCCGTCGCGGAACGTGACCCGCCCCGACTTGATCGTCGCGACGTAGCCGTCGGCGCGCTGGAGGAGCCGGCGGCCGCCCGCGGGAAGATCGAACGCGAGCCACGGCTTCCCGAGCTTCAACGTGCGCATGTCGATGACGTTCACGTCGGCGAGATAGCCGGGGGCGAGCACGCCGCGGTCGTGCAGACCGTAGAGCACGGCGGTGTCGCGGCACTGGCGCTTGATGGCGCTGGCGAGGGAGATCGTGCCGCGCTTCCGGTCGCGGACCCAATGCTCGAGCATGAACGTCGGCGACGCGGCGTCGCAGATGGTGCCGCAGTGGGCGCCGCCGTCGGAGAGCGAGTTGACGCAATCGTCGCGGCTCTGGAGCGCGACCAGGAAGTCGAGGTTGCCGTCCTGGTAGTTGAGGATCGGAAAGTAGATGAAGCCGCGACCGTCGTCCTCCATGAGGAGGTCGTAGGCGAGCTCCGCGCCCGAGACGCCCTTGGCGGTGGACAGCGCCATGATCGTCTCGGCCCCGGTCGGCTCGTAGTCGAACCCGGGCCGCATCGCGTACTGCACCGACCAGCCCTCCGCGACGACCTGCAGGAAATACGCGAGGTCGGTCTCGGGAAACACCGATTTCTCCGCGATCATCCGCGCCCGGAAGGACGGATCGCGGAGACGCGCGAGCTGCTGCTCCCACGGCAGCGATGCGATCTCGGTCCATGCCGGCTTCCACAAGAAGGGATGCACCGTGCCGCGCCAGGCCATGACGACGCCGTTCCCGCGGAGCGCGATCTGCGCGACGATGTTGGCGCCCTTCGCATTCTCGCGGTCCATCGCGGCGATCTGGTCGTCGAGGGTGAGCTCCTTCCCGATCGACTGGAGGGCGGCGAAGGTGATGGGCAGCCCGGTCTCCCGGCTCAATTCCCCCATCCATTCGAACTCGTTCCACTCGCGGCGCAGGTCGGACACGAGCTCGAACACGCCGTGCCCGACGCGACCCATCGCCTGGCCGATGCCGATCAGCTCCTCCTTGGTCGCAGTGGTGCCGGGCACCAGCTCGCCGTCGATCGAGCGATGGAGAATCGTCCGCGAGGTGGAGAACCCGAGCGCGCCGGCCCGCAGGCCCTCCTCGACGATCGCCGACATGCGCGCGATGTCGTCCGCGGTCGGCGGCTCGTTGCGGGCGCCGCGGTCGCCCATGACGTAGGCGCGAACGGCGCCGTGCGGAACGTGGGTCGCGACGTCGACCGTACGCGGCAGCTTCTCGAGCGCGTCGAGATACTGGGGGAAGCTCTCCCACTCCCACGTCAGGCCCTCGGCAAGCGCCGTGCCCGGAATGTCCTCGACGCCTTCCATGAGACCGATCAGCCACTGGTGCCGGTCGGGCGCGGCCGGCGCGAAGCCGACCCCGCAGTTGCCCATGACGACGGTCGTGACGCCGTGCCACGACGACGGCGCCATCTCGGCGTCCCAGGTCGCCTGCCCGTCGTAGTGCGTGTGGATGTCGACGAAGCCGGGCGTGACGATCTTTCCGGTCGCGTCGATCTCGGCGCGGCCCTTCGGCAACGACGGCCCGACGGCGACGATGGTGGCGCCATCGATCGCGACGTCGGCCACGCGGGGCTCGGCGCCGGTGCCGTCCACGACGGTTCCACCACGGATCACGAGGTCGTGCATGGGATTCTCCTTGGCCGCCCCGCGCGGCGGGGCTCGCGACTTTCGCTCCGAACCCGGTTGCGCTACCACACGGACGGGTCGATGCGCGACACAGTTTTCATCCACACCAACCGGAAGCAACGCCTCGGCGCCCTGGTCGCCGCCCATTCCCTGAAGACCCGCTCGGCCACCCCCGATGCCTTCGACGTCACCGTCATCTGGGCCGAGGACTATCCGTTCATCAAAGGGCGTGACGGGCAGGCGTATCTCCGCGAAGGACGGCAGGTTCTATGGGTCGAGGACGACCTCCAGTCGTTTCCTCCCCTCCGCTTCGACGTGCCGCGGCTCATGGGCTACGCGGGCCGCGCGGTGGTCATGGATCCCGACATCTTCGCGGTCGGCGACATCACCGAGCTCCTCGGACGCGACATGCAGGGTCACGCCGTGCTCGCGAAACGCATGCCGCCGGACGGCCGGAAGCCCGGCCACTGGGCATCGAGCGTGATGCTGCTCGACTGCGCGAAGCTCACGCACTGGAAATGCGAGGAGGACTTCGCCCGGCTCTTCGCGAGCGAGCGCGACTACGCCGACTGGATGTGGCTCCAACTCGAGCCCCCGGGGTCGGTCGGCGAGCTCGAGGAGCAGTGGAACTCGTTCGACAAGCTCGACGCGACGACCAAGCTCCTCCACAACACGCATCGCCGGACGCAGCCCTGGAAGACAGGCCTGCCCGCCGACTTCACGCCGCGCGGCAAGCACGTCGACGCGAGCAACGGCTCGTTCCTGAAGCGCGCGCTCGCTCGGCTGAGCGGCAAGGTCGAGGGGCCGCGCGGCCACTACAAGCCCCATCCCGATCCCGCGCAGGAGCGCTTCTTCTTCGGCTTGCTGCGCGAGGCGCTCGCCGCCGGCGCGTTCCCGCTGTCGATCGTCGAGGAAGAGATCGAGCTGCGGCATGTGCGGCGCGACGCGCTCGCGCTGCTGAACGGCACCGGCGCGAGCGCGGCTTCGGCCTGACCAGCGGCGCTCAGTCGGTGCTGACGCCGCCGACCGCCGCGCGCCGCGGCTGATCCACGACGATCACGCGCGCCGCCGACAGCACGCGGACGGCGTGCACCGTGTTCGGCGGGACGAGCGCGACGCATCCCGCCTTCGCGATGGTCGCCGTTCCCGCGATCGTCACCTCGACCTCGCCGTCGAGCACGTGCCAGACCTCCTCGTTCGCGTGCTCGTGAGGATGGATCGAGGCGCCTGCGGCGACGTCGTAGTAGGCGAACGTCATCTGCTCGGAGTGGAAGAACCGTCCCTTCCACCCGGGCAGCGGCTCCTTGATCGGCAGGTCGCGGGTATCGAGGAAGGGCATTCCGCGCCTCGGGAGTCAGGCCGCGCCGGCGAGGAAGAGCCGCGTCGGCAGGAGCTCGCGTGTGACGGGGTTCACCATGAGGCCGAGGCTCTCGAGCGCCAGGACACCGAGGAGCGCCGTGACGCCTTCGGGCGCGAAGACGACCAACGACGTCCGCGCCTGGCCGTCGCCGAGCCGCTCGAGGATGCTCCCCGGCACGACGCTGTAGAGTGCACCCGTGTCGACCAGGAGCTCGACGATCTCGCCGAGATCGGAGCGTCGCGGGTTCGCGAGTCGCGCCTGCGTAAAGGTGATCCCCAGCCGGGGAGATGTATGCGACCAGGTCTCACGCATCGACGCTACGAGTACTGCAAGCTCATTCGTCGAACAACGCGCGCACGCGCGCGACGGCCCGCTCCGTTTCGTCGAGCGGGGGCGGCGGCGGAGCCGTGAACGGCTGCCCGAGCGGGAGCGCGCGATTTCCCGCAATGAGCGCGGCGTGGAGCTTCTTCAAGTCGCGCGGATACCGGATCCAGCCGCGCGCGGGTATGGCGGAGAGCAGGCGCGAGAGGGCCGACCCTGCGAGGCGCGAATCCGTCGGCGCGAGCACGAGGCGGCGAAAGAGGTTCTTGCCGCGCGACTTGAGCGAGAGCCGCTCGGGCAGCTCCACGAACCAGACGCGTTTCCCGGTGGCGCACGCCTCCGTCAGCATCGACGCGCTGTCGCCGGTGACGACGAACGCGTCGGCGAGCGCGAGATAGGCCTGGTACGGATTGGCGCCGCCGCCGGGCGCCCATTGATGGAGGTAGGAGGGAACGTCGAGCGCGGCGACGAACGCCCGCGCGGCCTCCGTCGGCGTCCGCCGGCTCGTGCTCACCAGGAGCGACCCACCCTCGGCGCGCGCCAGCGCGTTCACCTGCGAGGCCATGCGACGCGCGCTCGCGACGTCGAGCACGAACGGCTTCGCGCTCCCGCCGACGAGCACCGCGAACCACGGCCGCGGCAGCGCCGCGAACTGCGCCGCCCACTCCGCGCCGGCGCGCGCGCGACCCTCATGATCGGGGCGATGGAGCGGCAACGCGAGATGCAGCACGTTTCCGCGTTCCGGAAGCCGATACTGCGGCGTCGTCACGACGAGGTCGAAGCCGTCGAGGTCCGCGCGCGGCCGGCCGAGCTGGACGAGCCGCGTCGTCGGCCCGGCCTGTCGCCGGATGTCCCATGCGACGCCGACGCTCCGCCTGCCGCAACCGATCACGAGATCGGGCCACGGCGGCTCGAGCGGGCTCGACTGGGCGCGGTCGAGCGGAAAACGGTCGATCGAGCTGAACTTTCCGGCCAGCGGCTTCGGGACCGGGATGTACCGCAGATGCTTCACCTCGGTCGGCCATCCGAGCGCGTCGGCGAGCGACAGTGATTGCGCGTTGTCTCCCGGCTTGTCGCCGGCGAGCACCCAGATGCGACGGTCGGTGCGCGCCACGCGGGGATGGCTCACGCCGACGGCGCGCGCTTCCGTGAGACGACGAGGCACGGCTGCAGCCAGATCTCGCCGGGCAGATCGTCGGTGACGAGGATCGGGTCGAGCCCGTACTTCGGCAGCTCGTCGATGCGCCCCTGGAAGTGGTCGCGCGTGAGAAGATAGTCGCGGCGGAGCCCACTGTCGTTGCAGTCCCAGAATGGCTCGAGCATCGCGGTGTGCCGCGCGCTCACGCGCGCCATCTCCGCGAGCGCTTGCGGCCGGATCTGCTCCATCTGCTCGAGCGCGAGCGAGGAATAGACGAGATCGAACCCGCCCGTATCGAACGGCAATGCCGCCGCGCTCCCGAGATGAAACGCCACCGCGCGATGGCGGCTCGCATCGACGATCGGCTCGGGCGAAGCGCCGCAGCACGTCGGGCAGCTCGGCCTCCTCCTGCACGGCGCGCGCGACCGCGAAGCCGCCCTCGGTGAGCTCGATCCCCGCGAACCGGATGTCCGGGAAGCGGCACCCGAGGGTCAGGAGATTCAGCCCGTTGCCGCATCCGACCTCGAGCACCGTGCGCGGCTCGAGGAGCGCGATCGTGCGCATGAGGACGAGGAGACGCGCCCGCGAGCCGGCGGCACTGGTCGCGAACATCACCTGATTGCCGTACTGCCACGGCGCGCCATCACTCGGGCGCGGCTCCATCGCGTAGGGCGCAAGGCGCTTCCGAGCCCAGGCGCCGTCGTACAGCTCCTTGATCGTGCCCTGGTCGCGACGCTTGCCCTTGCCGAGCCAGCCGAGCCACCGGCGCCGCCTGAGGCGCCGCCGCGTCTTCGCGCTCTTCCGCGCGACCTCGGACGTCCAGAGCGGGTCGACGGGCGTGAGCCGACGCGTGACGAACGGCTCCATGACCGAGAGGAGCGTCGTACGGGTCACGCCGAGGCCGGCATGGTCGAGCGGTGTGAACGTCGGCGTCACGCGAGGCGCGATGATGGCGTGCGTCGCTCCAGCCTGCAACCGCGTCCCAGGGTCACTTGCGCACTCGCGGTCGAGCCGTTAACGAGGCGCCATGCTCGCGCCGCTCCGCATTGCCGCCTCCGCCGGGGTCGACATCGTGAAGGCCCTGGGCAAGCTCCCGGGCTCCGGCAAGAAGGGCAAGAAGCGGGTGAAGAAGGCGTTCAACGGCGTCTACGCGCGCTGCGAGGACGCGGGCCTGATCTCGCGCATGCCCGACTACCTCGTCGACTACGGGACCGACTACCCCGAGCTGCTGTCCCTCGAGGCCGCCCACGCCGACATCCGGAGCGAGTGCGAGCGCCTGCTCGCGTTCCGCTCGCGCATCACCGACATGTCGAAGCTCGGCGGCCAGTACACGGAACGCGGCATCCACACCATTCAGTGGAAGGCGTTCATGTTGAAGTCGGGGACGTTCATCGAGGAGAACTGCGCGCTCGCGCCGAAGACCGCCGCGGTGCTGCGGCCTCTCGGCAACGTCTACAACGCGTTCTTCTCGATCCTCGAGCCGCATCAGTACGTGAGCCCGCACTGGGGCTACTACAAAGGGTTCCTCCGCTATCACCTCGGCGTGATCATCCCGGGCAACAACGCCGACAAGAAGTGCTGGCTGCGCGTCAACGTCGACCGCGCCGACAACGCGCGCCGCGACAAGGCGCTGATCGCGAACGCGGCGAAGTTCCACTGGGAGAACGGGCGCGGGGTGATCTTCGACGACACCAACCTGCACGACGCCGCCAACGAGAGCGACGAGGTGCGGGTCGTGCTCTGGCTCGACGTCGCGCGCAAGCTGCCGCGCACCCTCGATCTGTACAACCGCGCGCTCCTGAAGGCCGTCTACTACGAGCCGTCCGTGCGCCGGTTCCGCGAGAACGCGGTCGTACAGCTCCCCGCCGAAGCGACGCCGTAGGCGCCGGACGTGCGCGCCGCCCGCGCCGGACTCTGCGGCGTCTGGCTCCTGGTCCTCGTCGGCGCGAGCTTCGCGGCGGAATCGCCGCCGGCAGCGGCACCGCCCGGCGTGCTCCTCCCGCCACGCCTCTCCGACATCGCGACCGCGACCGAGTACTGGGACGTCACCGCCTGGCTCGAGTCGGGTGACCGGGTCTTCGCGCGCTTCCTCGTCACCAATCAGGGGCCGGGTACACGGACGGCCGCTGCGGTCGGGCACGTCGTGCTCGCCGACGGCCGCGTGTTGCCTTTCCAATGGGGGCGGCTCAGCGACGCATGGACGCTCGATCCGGACGGCGGTCGTGTGAAGATCGCGAAAGCGACCCTCGGGCTGCGGCCGCCCGGGATCGTCGTGTCGGTCCGCAGCCCGAAGCACGGGGTCGAGCTGCGGCTCGAGATCGAGCGGCCGCGCGCGCCGATCGCGGTGCGCTCGCTCTCGCACGCGTACCCGATCGACGTGGCGCCGCCGGCGCGCGCGCACGGGCAACTCGCGGGCCGCGCGGTCACCGGATTCGCGGCCGTCACGCACACGTGGGTCGACGCGACCGAGGCGGAGATCGTCCGCCGCCGCGCCGAGCTCTTCGCCGCGGGCGACGGCGGGCTCGCGCTGTACGTCGTCG
>JADMIO011276585.1_pt1 | contig 34956 bp, 27 predicted proteins | sample 8958161 | NCBI WGS metagenome assembly JADMIO01 (sample SAMN16585339, study PRJNA669376) | soil metagenome | isolation source: Crop rotation soil | place: USA: Cullars Rotation, Alabama | collected 2011
GGTTGGTCGCCGTTGCAGAAATGTTGCGCGCCCCCCACGCAAAACGGCGGCTTCAAAATCTTCTACGTCAATTTTGAGGAACAACGGCGTCAGGTTTTTGTCTTGCAAAAAAGTATCCAGCGTGATTGTTTTGACAACAAATTCTTGCCGATTTCCCCAGCGAAACTGCCATGCATCGGCGCGCAGTGTGCCTGTGGCTTCGTCTTCCGTGCCTGCCGCTTCGATAGGCAATGCTAACGTTGCTTCACCATTCGTATCACTCACTGCCATTTGCCAGAGACGCGGTGCTGTAATCCCGTTTGCTTTTTGAAACAAAATATTTTTTTCGTAGAGCGCAGGAACCGGCTCGAATGCATCAACAGTCAGCGCGGGGTTTATTTTTTTCGCCAGCACTGCATAAAAACCAATGTTGGAACCCACATCCAAAAAATGCCGCGCGGTTTTCAAATAATGACGCATCACGCGCCACATTTCCGGCTCGTAACCATCTAGCCCCTGCCAGTAAATCCCGCTGATGTAATTAAAGCCAACGTTGCGCGGAAAATGTATAGGAAACCCATCATAGGAGACTGTTCCCCCATTCAGCCAAATTTTCCGCCGCAGTTGTTGGTCAATCAACGCGCTCGCGCGCTGAATCGGAAACGCCAAACGCGAAGCGACAAAGGAAAACTGCGGGTTGTAGCGAACTTGGTTGGCAATTTTTTTGAGATTCACTTTGAGAATGTTGTCATTCTGAGCGGGGCGAAGAATCTCTGACTAGCGAACTTGCAGTTGTGCCCATTCAGAGATTCCTCGACTCCGCATCGCAATCCTTCGACTCCGCTCAGGATGCGATGCTCCGCTCGGAATGACAAGTTCTTTAACTCTGCGTTACATCAAAAATCCTGTGGGTCAATCGCGATTGGAAGACTCGTTCGGAGGGATTCTAAAATGGCAAAGGTCGTGAGCGAGGTGAAGAGCCATTCATTCAAAGGAATAGGTGCGGGAGTATTTTTTTGAATTGCATTGAAAAAGGCGTGGAGCATTTGCGGCTGCCCTTTGTCCTGATTCATCCCGCCTACTTTTTTCACGTCCGAACCGTAGAGCAACGTTTGTTTGAAATTATCAATCACGTACCCTTTGCCGCCCGCAAAAATTTCGATGCGTTCTTTGGGCAAGCTGCGCGCACCGAGCGCGGTATATAAAATGCTGCCTGTCGAACCATCTTCAAACGCAAGCGCAATGCTCACATTGTCTTGCAAGCGTGACGCGTCACCGCTAACGTTTTGTGCGAACACGCGCGTTGGCAGCACGCCACAAAAATATTCTAGCAAATCCACAAAGTGACATACTTCGCCGACGATGCGTCCACCGCCCTCGATTGGGTTATGCACCCAGCTCGATGCATCAATCGCACCCGCATTCACACGATAGGACATGACAAACGGTTTCGCTACTTTTGCTAACTGCTGCTTGGTTGTTTGCACGGGCGATGAAAAACGCCGATTGTAGCCAACGGTGAATTTCACTTCGGGATGTTCGCGTAATGCTTGAACGATGTCGTGCAATTCTTGTTCATTCAATGCGGGCGGCTTTTCGACAAACACATGCTTGCCGCGTCGAATCGCATCAATCGCAATGGGAGCGTGTAAATTGTGCCGCGTTGCAATCACCACTGCATCAATCGTATCATCGTTCAAAACATCGCGATAATCACTTGTTGCGTACGCTGCGCCACTTGCCTGTGCTTCGGCTTGGGCGGAACGTCCCGACGCGGAACAGACGACGCGAATCTGCGCGCCAGTAATTTTTTTTAGTTCGGGCAACAGTGTGCCGCGCGCGTACAGACCTGCCCCAATCAATCCAACACGAACGATGTCATTGGACGTACGAGTGGGCACGGTAACTTGCGGCAGCTCGATGCGCGTCGCGCGGGATGGCTGTGCGGGATATTCAAATAACACGCCGAGAAAATATTCTTGGCGCGGGTTGTTGAGAATCATGTCATATAAATCGTTCGCGTGCTCCAGCGACGAGGTATGCGTAATCAGGGGCGACACATCTAACCCATTCGCAAGCAAGCGCAAAAATTCTTGCAGATTGCGGTTTTCCGTCCAGCGCACATAGCCGATGGGATAATCGTTGCCGTGTTCTTCGTATGCAGGGTCATAACGTCCGGGTCCGTAGGAACGCGAGACAAAAAAATCCAGCTCTTTGTCGTAATAGAGCGGGCGCGGCACATCCATTCCGACCAATCCCACTGCCGATACGCGCCCACGCAAGCGGCACAATTCGCCTGCAAGCGTTATCGGGTCGCTTGTCGGCGTCGCGGCAGTCACTAGCACGGCATCTAGTCCCGCGCCGCTTGAAAGTTCGTTCGCCAAACCTTTCGCGTCATCGGTTGTTGCAGAGGGAATGCCTAATGCCTGTGCGCGCTTTACCTGATTTGGGTTTACATCTACGCCGAGCACCGGAAAATTGTATTGTTTCAAAATCAGCGCGGTGAGCTGCCCAATCAGCCCAAGCCCAATGACGGCAACCGTTTCGCCGGGCGTGAGATTCGCACGATGGATGCCTTGCAGTGCAATCGCGCCGAGCGTAGCAAACGCGGCTTGACGCGGGTCAACGCCCGTAGCCACAGGCGCAACAAGATTGTGCGGCACGCAAATAATTTCCGCATGATTAGCATAGCCCGCGCCCGCACAGGCAATCAAATCGCCTTGAGCGATATGTGCGAGGCCCTCCCCTACTTCCAGCACACGCGCCGATGACGAATAGCCCAGCGGACGCCAATCTTCCAGCCGCGACATGGCAAGCTGATATGCGGTTGCAATTCCCTCGTTGCGTGCGGACTGGATGACTTTGCGTGCAAGGTCAGGACGTGCTCGTGCTTTGGCGAGCAAACTCTTTTGCGCGAAATCGAGGGCAAGCCGTTCTGTTCCCGCGCTGACCACCGAATAAGTATTTTGGGCGAGGACAAAACCGGGTTTCAAAATGGGCGCAGGTACGTCCTCGACGCGCAGCTCGCCTGAGCGCATGTTTTGGAGAACTTGTTTCATGGGTTAGAGATTAGGGCACTAGGGCATTGGGGCATTAGGGCATTATTGTGAATGCGAATGATGGTGCGAATTTTTTGCGGGGGTTTATCGCGCCATTGCAACGCAATCACAGGTGCGGGGTATTTCTCGTACCACGTTCGACTCGACCAGCCCTCTTGCACTTGGAGCGTATTGGGCGCGTCAGGAATTTCAAAGTCTAAATTTACGCCATCATCAAAACGCGCCTGCGCTTTATTTTTTTGAATACTGATATTGTGGCACGGCGCAAGATGAAAGCGCAGTGCAAAATCATGCATGCCGCGTCCGCGAATTTCATCGGTGACGAGGAGCGTACATTCATCTTGTAGTTCGAGTGTGCGCGCGTGCCAAATGGGATTTTTCAAACGCGCATAGCCGTCATGCTCACCGCGCAAAATTTTTTTGTCGTTCTCTGTTTGTACGTCCAAACGCGCATTCGCCATCCGCCCGATGCGAAAGCTGCCCAACACCTCGCTCGAATTCAATCCATCCACTTCGAGCGTTGAATGAGCCGCCGTGCTGCGAAAATAATCGCGCTCACTGCCCGCTTCGTATTGATACACACCGGGGTCAACAATCCGCACACGCCCACGCGCCCATAATTCAAAACTCAATGTATCGGCGTGTCCATGTCCGGGACAATAAGTAGGTCCCAACGCACCGGCATCGAAAATCACGCGCGTCTCGCCTTGTTGCAAAACTGCATAGCCCGCATCCGAAAATATTTCCGAGTCACCTAATTTGTCTTGCGTAAAATTTTCAAATCCTTCATCCACACTGTCATTCAACAGTGGAAATGTGCCATCGGGATAGCGCAGCGCGGCGAGAAATTTTTCCATTGTATCTATGCGCGACGGAATATCAGAGGGAATGGCAATTTGAAATTCGCGTGCGAGGGCGCACGTTTCCACCGCATCGCGCCAAACGAGAAAATGATAGCTCGTACTATTTTCAATGTGTGTCCCATCGGGGCGGACTTGCGCGCGTAGCTGTTCCCACAGCAAATCAAAACCTTTTTGCGCGTACGGCTGCTGCAAAAGCGTTCCTCCAAATGCTAATGCTTTTGCATTCGCAATTACATGATTGTTGTCCAAATCATGTTCGAGATTGTGCGCGAGCATCCGCGCGCCGCGGTCTATTTCGGATGCAAGTCGGCGCGTCAATTTATTATCGCCGCGTCGCGCAGACAATACGCGCAGCGCGTCACACCAAACTACCAGACGCCGCGAGAGAGTATAGGGTTCGAGCGGAACTCCCTCACCCCCAACCCCTCTCCCAGAGGGAGAGGGGAGTAAAGACGGTATTGCTCCCCTCTCCCTCTGGGAGAGGGGTTGGGGGTGAGGGTTGCCCCAATAGTCCTCCAACAATTTTTCCAGCTCACTAGCCGCGTCCGCATCATCTACCGCGCGGCGAATTAGCGGATATGCCCATTCCCATTCATGCAAACGAAACGCCCACAGCGTATGTCCAATCGGATTCGCGTTCCAATCAACAGGCGGTTGCAACAGAAACGGTTTTGCGTTTAACAATGACACTGAGCCATTCCATTCTTGCGATTGACACGCCGAAATCGGCAAGAGCTCTATTGTCAGAGGAAAAGATTCACGCGGCGGCGGAATAGAACGAAGCGGGCAAAGTTGCTTGCCGAAGCGGGGATAAATGAAGCGCAGCAAAATAATGCGTCGCACGCGCGCTAAGGAGCGCCGCAGCCCGGCACGCTTCGCCGTGAGCCATGCAACGCGCAGACGTTCAAACATGACTCAATGCAGAGGGCAAAGCATCTGAAGCTCTGAGCATTACGGAGCTGTTTGCTTCAACGCCATCCAAATACATGCGCTGCCACACTTCGAGCATCACGAGTGCCCAGAGAAAGAGCGAATGGTCGCGGCGTCCTGCATCATGTTCATCCAAAATCGTTTGAATCGCTGATGCATCGAACAAGCCGCGCGCGCGAATTGTTTGCGGTGATAACAAATCATGCAGCCATTCGCGCAGCGCGCCGCGAAACCAGAGCGCAATCGGCAGATTTAGTCCCGTTTTCGGCGCATCAAGAATAAACGGAGGCAACGCGGACGAGAGTGCTTGGCGAAACAACGCTTTGGTTTGCGTGCCGTTCACTTTATCGCGCAGGGGAATGTTTTTGACGCTCTCGAACAATGTTTGGTCAACGAACGGCACGCGCACTTCTAACGATGCCGCCATGCTCATGCGGTCAGCGTAGGCGAGTTGATTGAATGGCAAGTATGTTTGGAAATCCGTCGGTAATAAGCGTTCGGAGGGAGGGAGCGAGGCATCGTCGAGCAGCGGTCGAATGAAATCGAATATATCAGCATCTTGCAACGCGCGCTGTGTGTCGCTCGCATAGAGTGCGCGCTTCTGAGACGAATCAATCGCGACGAGCCAACGCAAATAACATTCGTCGAACGGTAATGCGCCGCCTTCAAAAAATCTTCGCAGACGTTGGGCGCGCAATTGTCCATTCGTCGCGTCACGCGCAAAGGTGCGAGCCGCGTTCGCAACAACTTGACGCGCAAATTGAGGTACATGCTGATACTGCTGATACGCCAGCATCCCCACGTAGCGCGGGTAGCCCGCGAATAATTCATCGCCGCCTGTGCCCGCGAGCGCGACGGTAACATGCTTGCGCGTTTCGCGCGAGAGCAACAGCATCAATACGGCAGTGGGATTGGCAAACGGTTCATCAAAATGGGCGATGACCTGCGGCACGAGCTCGACAATGTTTGGTTCGATGCGAAAGGCGTGATGCTCAGTGCCGTAATATTGTGCGACGCGCGACGCGATTTCCGTTTCGTCCCAATGTTCTTCCGCCGCGCCAAAACCGAGCGTAAACGTTTTCACAGGCTGGTCAGTGTGGCGCTTCATCATCGCCACAATCGCCGCCGAATCAATTCCGCCACTTAAAAATGCGCCAAGCGGCACATCGCTTACCATCTGCGCGTGAACGCTGTCCTCGAACGCGGCAGCGATTTGGGCGCGGTCAACGTGTTCGTTTTGTTGCAGCTCGATGTGCGGCGACCAATAGCGTTCGACGCGCACACTTCCATTTTCGATGATGAGCCGATGTGCGGGCGGCAACTCAAAGATATTTTTGAAAATTGTGCGCGGCGCGGGAATATATAAAAACGAAAGATATTGGTCGAGGGCGCGCATATCGAGTTCACGGCGCAAACGCGGGTGAAGCAAAAGCGATTTGATTTCCGATGCAAAGTACAATACGCCGTCAATCGTCGTATAAAACAACGGCTTGATGCCAAAGTGGTCGCGCGCAAGCAACAGACGCTTTTGGGAATCGTCCCATACGGCAATCGCAAACATCGCGCGCAGATGGATTACAACATCGTTGCCCCATTCTTCATAACCATGCGCGATAGTTTCGGTATCGCTGGACGTTTTGAAATGATGCCCGCGCGTTTCGAGCGCGGCGCGCAAAGCGCGGTAATTGTAAATTTCGCCGTTTTGAAACGCGAATATATCGCCGCGCTCATTTTTTAACGGCTGCGTGCCGCCCGCTAAATCAATAATGCTCAAGCGGCGGCTGCCGATGCCGACGCGCGCATTTTGATAAAAACCTTCTTCGTCGGGTCCGCGATGGACGAGCGCAGCAACCATGCGCGTCCAATCGAACGGCAGCGGCGTGTCTTGATTCAACAAGCAATATCCGGCGATGCCGCACATTATGATGTGACCTCGCTGGCTTGTGGTTCGGCTTGGTGCAATTGACTGAGACGAATGGGAATGAGCGCGAGGAAAAACCAAAACGGCAATGTGGACGCGCTGCCAAAGCCATACAACCAATCTTCAAAAAACGCGTTGACCAAGCCAGTGACTACGGTCGCGGTCAAAAGCGCAACGGTTAAATCGCGGCGCACGAGGGGAGTTGAAAGCCAAACGCGTGCAAGAATCGCGATGAAAATAATAAAGCCGACCAACACACCGACAATGCCAAGGTCAACAAACATGCGCGTGTACGAATTGTGTGAACCCGATACATAGATACCTTCCGTAATCAGAACCAAATGGTCGTCATTAAAGACTTTATCACTCGCGCTAAAGCCGACGCCAATAATCGGCGAACGCATTCCCAATTCCAACGCGCGTTGAATCAAAAACGCGCGGTCGGCTTCGGGCAAGATGCCTTGTGCCAAATCTACTTGCGACTGTTGTTGTGTAATGGTTTCCGTTGGCGTGTTAAATTCCAGCGCGCGTCCGTATTCGGGCAAAACCAACGCGAACACAATCCCGACTGCCAAGCCAATAAAAAGCACCGACGCGTAACGAAACGAGCTGCGCCCATACAGCAAAATCAAAGCCAGACCACCGCACAAAACACCGACGAGACTCGCGCGTGAACCCGCAAGCAAAACCAAAAGACCCCACACGACCACACCAATCGCAAGCGCGTATTTTCGTACGCCTTTCGGTTCGGTGCGCCACCACCACACGAGTGGATAAAACATCAGCATCGCCATCAAGCCCTGCGTGTTGGGATTGGCAAAAAATCCGCGAACACGTAAATATGATTGGTCGAGATACACCGCGTTCTGGTCGCCGCCACCCGCAAACACCGAGCCAACCAACACGAACCCGGCAATGAGCAAAATCACCAACTTGAGCGCGCCGTCTAAACGTTGAAATGTGTTCAAATAATTTGGCAGACCCAGACCGAACGCGACAATGACAAATGTCATCGAAAGCGTGCGCTGAAACGTCAGGTCGCGCGTGATGGAATAAATCGCCGAGAGAAACGCCAAGCCGACGAAGGCGAACCCGGGATAGACAAACGCGCGTTCCACCCGCACATGGGGAATGCGGCGCAGCGCAATATCAATCAACGTTCGCATCGCCAACATGCCCATTGGTGCAAAACGCGCGTAATACACTGCATCGCCGGGCACGAGCCACGAATCGGCAAGCAACGAACCGAGCACGCCACCCAATACCATCGATTCAATCGGCGCAAAAAGAGTGACAAAAATTCCCAGCACGCCGCCAATGCCAATGAGCAAGTAAGGTTGTCCGCGCAGAGCCGATGCAACGCCAATGCCAAACACCGGCGCGACAATGAGCGCGAGCAATATAATCAGCGTTTTTAGGGAAACGCGCGGTAGGAAGGCGTCGAGCTGAAAAATCGGTCTATCCATTCGCAATCAAATTTCGCAGCGCAGCAACAGAATATTTCACATCAAATTTTTCCGCCTGCGACTGTCCTTGCTCCACCACTTGCGCGCGCATGGCTCTATCCGTGACAAGACATTCTATGGCATTCGCCAACGCGTTTACATCTTCGGCTGGCGCGAGAATTCCACCCGCGCCGACTACTTGCGGCAATGCACCTGCCGCGAATGCCGCAACCGGCGCGCCGCACGCCATCGCTTCGATAACGGCGCGACAAAATGATTCCGTGCGCGACGGTTGCACATAGACATCGGCTTGTTTCAACAGCGCGGGGGCGTAATCAATTTCTCCCAGAAAAAAAATATTTGGCTCCAATTCCAATGTGTGAGCGCGCTGCTGCAATTCCGCGAAAAAAGCATCTGTGTCTTCGATGCCTTCTGAGGTGAGGACATTGCCACCGACGAGCCACAGCACATCGGGGAAAATTTTTTTGACCCGCGCGAGCGTCTCGACCAGCAAATCGTGTCCCTTCATTTTGGAAATGCGCCCGAGTGTGACAAGAATGGGCGCATTGTCGTTGATGCTTTCGGCAATCGTGCGGGGCATCGGCGTATTGGACGAACGGATCGCGTCCAGATTCAAACCGTTAGGCACAAGCGCGATGCGCTTATCCGCCACGCCGCACCGCTTGAGCATATCGGCGACTGCTTGCGAGACTGCGACAAATCGTTTGCTCCATAATTGCAGCCAACGCAAATAGCCGCGCACGATATACGGACGCCCGCCCCAATGATGTTCCAGCGTGAGCGCGTGGAAAATTTGATAATGCGGCAAGCCCAGCGTGCGCGCTGCCATTCCACCAAACCATACATTTTCAGAATTGGTCATCACCGCATCGGGATGCAAGACACGCATTCTGCTGCGGGCGAATTGTACGCCGCGCGTATGGGTTCGCAAAACACGCGCGAGATTGCTGCGCGTGCGCGCCAGACGAACCAACTGCGTCCATTCCCAAATCTCGACAGTGCAGCCGAGCGCGCGATATTCTTCTGCGGCTTGATCCTCTTGCGGCAAAACGACAATCGCATTGTGCGCCAACTCCGAATCTACCGCGAGCATATCCGCGAGATAGCGATTCGGACCGATGCGTTTGTCCCACGGATTGATGAATAAAATGCGCGGCGCAGCACTCATGCCAACATCGTTTCAACCGCGCGCGCAAACGCGTCTGCCCAAACTTCAGGCGTATAGTGGGAAATGATTTCGCATGAGCGTTCGCCCATCGTGTGTCGCACCGATGCGTTTTGTATTAATAATTCGAGCGCGCCCACAAGCGCATTTACATCATTTGTCGGAACGACAAAACCATTTTCGCCATCGCAAACTAAATCGGCCGACGCACCTACATTCTGCGTTGTCACAATCGGCAGCGCAAATTCCATCGCTTCGTTAATGACCTGTCCCCATGTTTCGGAACGACTCGGCAAAACGAAAATATCAGACGCGGCGTAATAACGCGCGAGTTCCGCGCGGCTCATAAAATTTTCAAACCGCACATTTTGCAAATTCAATTCTCGCGTGAGCTGTTCATACAGTACGCGGTCAGGTCCTTCGCCAATGAGTATGAGCTGCGCGGGTAAATTTTTTTCTTGAATACAGCGTTGGGCGCGGAGCAGTGTCGAAACATTTTTATAAAACTCTATCATGCGCCCGACAAACAAAATGACAATACCTTCAAGCCCCAATTGTTGCCGCAATCCGTCGCGTTTGGGTTCGAGTGTCGCCGCTTGCGCTCGAAAATAATCGCTGTCGCCTGCGTTCGGCGCGATAAAAATTTTGGAGTGCGGCATTCCCAGCCATTCGCAGTACGCCGCCGAGTTTTTCCCCATCACAATCGCGCCGACCGCGCGCCTTAACAAAAATCGTTTGTATGATTCTTTCCATGTCGTGCGTATTCCATCGTGATAGGTAGATTCAATCCAAAACGCGGCGCGCTTCCCTTGCAATTGCGCCAATAACCAGAGCAGTATAAAGGTTGGCTCGTCCCAACCACTCAAAATAATCAAATCATGGTCGCGCAGTACAGTACGCGGGTCATTCAAATGCACATCATCAAAGGGCGGACGCGCAAACGCTTTACCGGGCAAGACGTGGACACTCAAATTGGGGTGCGAATCGGCGCGAATAAAATTGCGGTGCGCCATCGTTTCGGTCAGAACGAAAAAATCAATGCGCCCCGCCAATCGCCGAGCTAAAAGTTCAAAACCCTTGACGCGGTAATGCGGCAAAACATTCGTCACGAGCGCAGCGCGCGTCATTTTTCTCACGCAGTCATCGCCTCGATTGCCCGCGCAAAGCCGTCCGCCCATGCTTCGGGTGTAAAGGAAGCAATTCGTGCGCGCGATGCCGCACCCATTTGTTCGCGTAGGGTTTGATTCGATACCAATTTTTCCAATGCCCCTGCCAATGCGCTCACATTTTCACGCGGCACAATAAAACCATTCATGCCAACGCTAACCAAATTGGGCGCAGCTCCTACCGCGTCCGAAGCGACGAGCGGCAAACTGAATTCCATCGCTTCGTTCAATACAAAACCCCATGGTTCGGAACGGCTGGGCAGAACCATCACATCGGCGGAGGCATAAAAGCGGCATAAGGTGTCATGCGCCATAAAATTTTCAAAGCGAACATGCTGCAAATTCAATTCGCGCGCTAAATGTTCGTAGCCCGCGCGGTCTTGTCCTTCGCCAATCAAAACCAATTCGGAGGGCAAATTTTTGTTTTCCAAAATTTGCTGTGCGCGGAGCAACGTCGAAACCGATTTCATACTTTCAATCATTCGCCCAACAAATAAAAGCGTGACGCCATTCAATCCGAGCTCTTGGCGGAGCGCGGCGCGTTCAGGGAGGAGTACTGCCGCTTGCTGTTGAAAATAATCCACGTTCACTGCGTTGGGCGCGCAATAAATTTTTGAACGCGGAAATCCCAACGCGCCTGCATACTCCGCCGCGCGTGCTCCCGACGCCACAACGCCGCAAGCCCGCGCCAATATCTTTTTTTTCACGGACTCTTTGAAACCTGCGCGCGCAAAATCATCTTGGGTAGATTCAAGCCAAAACGCGATGCGCTTTCGTGCGAGCTGCGCCATAGACCACAAAAGCAAGTAGCTTGGCTCCGCCCATCCACTTAAAATAATCAAATCATAACTGCGCAGCGCGGAGCGCACATCGTTGAGATGCACATTATCATACGGTGGACGCGCGAATGCTTTGCCCGGTAATATATGAAGCGGTAATGCGCCGCGTTCCTCTGCCAGTACATAATTACGATGCGTCATTTCGTCGGTTAGCACAAAAAAATCAATGCGCCCCGGCAAACGCGCGGCGAGTGCTTGAAAGCATGGCACGCGGTAATGCGCCAACACATTCGTAACGAATGCAACGCGCGGCTCACGCATTGGGCATCGGTTTGATTCCTTCGACCACCAGCCCCCCATTCAATACGCGGTCAGCATGTTCGATTTCGTCAATCTGTGGAATGCGGCTTTCGAGATATTTCATTTCGCTCACATTCGCAAAACCCGCGCGGCGAATGTGAAATGCCAATGAGTTCGCATCGTACATCCATTTGTGAATTTGGAAATCATTGAACGAGTTATAGATGCGATAAATCAAATTGCCGCGCGGTGGGTCTTGGCGGCGCAGCAATAATTTTCGCACAGTGATGTCACCGTGTGGCGCATCGCCATTGCTCGTTGCTTCCTGTCCATCATAGCCAGATAGAATCGCGCGCAAATCGGGAACGACCATACGAATCACGCCATCGGGTCTCAACACGCGAAAACATTCTGCTAATAGCGCGTCCGCTTCGCGCATGTAAAGATGTTCCAAAAAATGTGACGAGTAAATCGCGGAAAGCGAATTGTCGGGAAACGGCAGTCCCTTGCGTACATCGTGAATCAGAATGTCAGGACTCCACGGAATATCCAATTGGCTACTTGGCAAAATTGGCAGCGCACGAAGGACGCGACGCAAGCGTGGGTGTTTCGCAAACCACGCGTTCCACGAACCATCGAGATTGACCCAACTACTCGGCGTCGTCAGTCCGCAGCCGAGATGAAGTCGGTCTGATTGATATGACATTACAAGGAAAGTAGAGATTGGAGATTAGTGCGACTGAAAGCGCCGCTCTCTAATCTCCAATCTCTAGTTGAAACTCGCAGTGAATTTCGGGTGTACGCGACGTGAGCTTGGACCAAAAATCGTGCGGGGTATTTTGTTCGATGGGTAAAATAGTTTCGTCTTGAACGACGCGAATATTGCGAACCCTATCGCGCAAGAACGGCGGAATGATGACGCGCACGGATTGAGGATATTCGCGTGAAACAGTAATTCCTTTGCCAAGTAATTCAATTACATATTGCACGCACGATTTGTCATTGCTCCATTTCGCATCAGTCAGCCATGCGCGCAAATGCCATGTGCCATCATCCAACAGCTGTTTGATTCCTTCGCGCGCGGTCACGCGTTCCGCGCCTGCCTCACGCCACGCGTCCAGATGTTTACGAATGGTTTCCCAGTCGTTGTATTGTGAATCAAGCCGAAATTCATCGCCGCCGCGCCGAGCATTGATAAATTTATCATGCGTGAGCAATGTGACAAGATGAATACCGGGCTGGGCGCGCAATGTCTCACTCGTGCGCTTTGCTTCTTGCGCTAATGCGCGTGCATCCTTGAAAAAATTTCCTTCTAAATTGTTTGCGATGGGCAATTGAAGCAAATCGCCACCGCGCTGCGGAGTAAATGGCTCTGCAATATCCGCAAGGAACGCAGTTTGCGTGGTGGTTCTCAAATCGCTGTCTGCGAAAATGCCCGCACGCAAGAGCGCGACGCTCGACCATGCGCGCTCGGCAGCGGCATCGCCAAATTCCAGCTGCCCGCTACGCCACAACACGGCATGGTAATTCGAGTCGCCCTGCTCGGCAATACGTTCGAGCTGCGCTACCGCGTGAGCGACGGCTTGAATCCGTTCGTGCGGTGCATACGCCCGCGCAAAATCTCGGCGGCGTTCTTCGGCAGTCAATAAAAATTCATTGCATGGCGAAATTCCTTCTGTCGTCAAGCGGTAAGGAAAATCGGGCGAGTTAGGCAAATTGAACGCGTGCAAATGCGGTTGCATATCATTACCCGCCGTGAGCTCGGCGACGAGATGTGCGCGGACTGCTTCGCGTGTTTCTTGCCAAGCCGCATCTTGCTCCGCTGCCCAATCCAATAACGCGAGGGTCGAGCCAACTTCGACCATGTGTGTCCACGGCGAAAAATGTTCCGATGCAAATTTTGATTTTGTAACGAGTAATCGCTCAACAGCGTCGCGTGTAATTGTTCCGCGTTCTTCCCAGAGCTCGTGGTCTTCGGTGACGAGGACGAGCAAACGTCCGGGTGTGCGGTCCGGCACATGAATTTTTACCCGCGCGGTTGCATATTCATCATTAGCAATCGCAACAAAGGTCAATATCCACGCGTCGCCGCGTACACGGTCAGGGCGACACGCACGGAGAGTAAATGTACATTTTCCCTCAGCATCTGGCCGCTGATTGCGCGGTTCGGCGACAATTCCCCAACCGTTTGGCGGCAATGCGTGAACAATCCAAGCTGCATTTGCAGGTTCAAGTACGCATTCAATCTTGACTTTCGTGCCGATTTCCAAAGATTCGGGCGCATTCACTTGCAATTTGACACTTGACGCCTTATGTAATGAGCTCAAACCCTGCTGCGCCAAAAAGATTTCTAAATTTTCAGGTTCGAGCTGCATCGCGCGTTCAAAAAATTTTTCCGCCTGCCCTGCTTCACCATTCGCAAGCGCGGCTTGAGCTTTTAACGTCCACAATGCCGCGCGTTCCGGCGTCCACGCGCGCGCCCATTCGAGACATTTTTCCACGAGCGAATCCGCGTCTTTGAAATTTATTCCAAGTAGGCGTTCCGCCCATGCCAACGCGTCGAGCGGTGAAATAAAATTGCCTTGTTCTACCAAGGGCGCGGCGATTTTCAACGCGTCTTGGATTTTTTGCTGCTGCCAGAGCAATTCAACGCGCGCCCATTGAACTTGCAACGTTTCGCCTGCTGTGCGCGACCAAATATCCAATGCTTCCGACGCGCGTTCCCAATTTTTCTGGGCGAGATTGGTTTCAAATTCGTAGCGTGCTACATCAATCAGTGTATCTTGTCGCCAGCGGTCATTGATTTCGGTCAAATAGTCTTGCGGAGCATTGCCCCACAACACGCGACGCGCGATTCGTCGCGTCAGCTGACCGGGAACCCACGTCAACGCGAGGTCAGAGGCAGACGTGTGCTGCGGGTTTTGAATTACGCGCAAGCTATCTTGGAACGCATCCCACGAGTTTGCATCCTTACGTTCCTGCAAAATCCTCACGCGGTTTAGGGCAGCGGGAACGTGATGCGGATTCAATTTGAGCGCGACGCGCCAACCGTACACCGCGAGCGAGGTAGGCAGTACGTTCGCTACTATGAACAACATTTCCGCCAAGCTATACCGCGCTGAGCGTAACAGTACGTAACTCAAGTTCTAGCACACCCGGTTCGTTTATTCGTTGGCAGCGTCCTTTGCTGCATTATTCGTTGACGCCGACGCCAAGGTAAAAATAGCCCATGCGCGTGAGCAACGGCATGCGCGCGAATATGGGTTCTAATGCAGTCAAGCCGCGTCGCGCGAGGACAGGCGGAATATAGCCGCTGAAATAAAATTGTGGGGACTTCCAACCTGTCGCTTGGTATAACTTGCACAGCGAAGCGGGTTGGAAAAATTGTACGTCATCGAATGTAGTGCCGTTGTGCGAATAATAGCGCGCGCCGCTGCGTCCTTGACGCGCAAACATTGCGCGAAAGTTTTGCGCGTGGGCGAATTGTGGATTGGTCTGTGCGGCGCGTTTGCGCCGCCGCCATTCGCTCAAGAAAAACAGCGGATTCCATAAATTCATATCCGTAATCATCAGCTGCCCACCATCGCGCGTCGCCTTGCGGATGCGTTGCAGCAAATTTTCTTGATGCGGAATCGCCGCGAGAACCGAAGCGAACCACGTCAGCGAGAGGTTGGAAATTTGTGGGGTATATTCGTCCAAATCCGCCGCGCAAAATGTAATGTCGAACTTGCAGCCGAGTGCGTATTCAAAATACGCTTGGCGGAGACGTGCGATGCGCGTGCATTCCGGGTCCGAATCTACGGCGAGAACACGCGCACCCAGCGACGCAAATAAAAAACTTTCCGAACCATACGCGCAGCCCGCGTCGAACACGATGGGCGATTGTGTTGCCATGATTGCGGCGACGGGATATTGGCGACGTTCGGCATATATTTGTGCGGCGAGTGCTGGCGGATTTTGGGCGGGCGTCATCATCACGCCATAATGCGAACGAAGCCGTGCTTGCTCCACCGCGTTCAACTGCGGATTGCCTTGCATTACTTCGCGGCGCAGGTGTTGATAAAATTCGCGCGCCGTTGCTTGCCCTGCAAGCTGCTTGTTCACATTGCTTCAAACGCCGCGAGCAGCGTGCGCGCGGTGCTTTGCCAATTGTATAGTTCTGCGCGGGCGTGTCCCGCTATGCGTAATTGTTCCGCGCACGCCTTGTCATTCAACACTTTAAGCACTGCCGCCGTAATTGCGCCTACATCTTCGGGATTGACTAACAATGCCGCGCCGCCCGCGACTTCTGTGAGCGCACCGCGATTGCTGCACACGACGGGCGTACCGCACGCCATCGCTTCAATCACTTGCATTCCAAAACCTTCATGCAAAGAGAGGTCGAGATAGACGCTCGCTGCGGCATAGACGTGGGCGAGCTCCGCCATTTGGTCTTGATAGAAAAAGGGCAGCACGCGTACGCGGTCTTGCCAATCGAATGCTTTTCGCTGCGCGTCAATTTCGGCTCGGTTTCGCACGCCCGCAATGATTAAATTTATTTTTGTGTTTTGCGTGACCAGCGCATCAAACACGCGCACAACGGTTTCAAAATTTTCGCGGCGGTCTCCGGTGACGAAAACGAGAATATAGCCGTCAGGTGAATTGAGCTTGGCGTGCATCGCCGCGCGATTTGCCCCGCGCGACAATTCTGCAAAATTCGCGCCGGGCGCGCAAGGCGCATACGCGATGCGTTCTTGCGGAATGTGCAAGTCATCGCGCAGCCAATTTTCTACAAAATGACTGTTGGCGAATACGCGCGCTGCACCACGCAACGAACGTTGAATCAAGCGCGCATCGGTTTGGGCGAGCCAACGCCGTGTCACACTCTGCACGTCACCGCCCTGCTTTTGTGAAGCGGTGATGAGCTGCGGCACATCGTGGCAGATGACACAATAGGGACAGGCGAAATTGCCGAGCGTCGTCTCATAGGGAATCCACACGAGGTTTGCATTGAGCTGGCGCGCATAATGCGGCAGCGTCCAAAAGCCATGACGATAGTGGTCGTGCAATTGAATCGGAATGTATTGAAAACGTTCGTCATGCGGGAGCGGTGGCAATTCGGTATTGGCGCGCACGAGAATTTTGTACTCGTTCGGCGTAGCGGTCATGCCCATTTCGCGCAGTGTATTCGCGAGATAATGTCCGACGCCTTTCATTTCTCTGCCAAGATAAGTTCCATCCACTAAAATCCGCTTCATACACTAAGTTGCAAATGTGCGCTTGAGCCAATCGCGCAGCGCGTTTGCTTGAGTCGAATCGGTGCAAACAAAATAATCTGCCATGTTGCTCGAAATTTGCGGCGGCTGCTCGAACCACGCGCACAGCTGCTGTTCGATTTCGGGAAAGGTCGAACCCAAATGCAAACCCGGCACCTGCGCGACGCGATGATTCCACGCCGGTTCAACCCAGCCCGGCATGACAATCGGAATTTGATTCACCAAACAATCGAGCATCACCGTCGAACGAAACATCAGCGCGAGGTCAGTCTCGGCTAAAAGTTCCGAAAGGTCGGTGTGCTTGTCAAAGCGCAGCGCGGCGGGCGGTTCGCCGTACAGGTGACGCCAGCGGTCATAAAAGTCAGCCGGATTTTCTCCGGGATGCGAACGCACTGTGACTTGTACGCCTTGTTGAATCAAATGATGCAACACTTCCGCGATGCCATCTGCCAATTCGGTGGCGTTGTAGCAGGGAATCGAACTGAGGGGCCACGAAAAATACAAGAGCCGTCGCGTAGCGGATGGGCGACGCGTCACGCGTTTGAACAGGTTCGGCGGCGTATAGACATTGATTTTCGCGCGCTCGGCTTCGGGAAACAGCTCGCGCCAAAATTCGCCCCATACAATCAATTCATCCGATTGAATCGGCGTCTCGGTGTAAAACACGCCGCTGATAACGCCGTGCATCAATTGGAGCACCGGAATCTTGCGTTGGCGCGCGACTGCCATCAACCATCCTTCGAGTGCCCATTGATTTGCCATCAAGACGCCGCGCGGTTGGGCGCGGTCTAAATAATCTTCCCAAAAGCGTGTCAATTGCGCGAGCGCGGGCAATTCCACCTTCACCCACGTTCGCCATAACGGTAACGAACGAAGCCATGTTTGGAGCAGCTCGGCGCGCTTGGGGTCGTCGGGCGTTGCTTGCACCGCGACAAATTCTTTCGGCTCAGGCACAGCATCAGGACTCGTTCGCAGAGTACTGCGCGTAAATTGCCAGAGCCAATAGCGCGGCGCGGACGAGGCAGCGATGCCGGTGCGCGCCGATTCATTGGTCAACAACCATGTGACCGGACCATCGAGCAGCGGTTCAATTGCATTGAGCGTGTGGCTGTTGTTGCGATACGACGAGAACAACGTCAATCCGCCGGGCGCGACTTGCGGCATCGGCAAACCCTTTTCCACAAACGCGCGAATGTGATACCGCGAATCCAATTGCGCCATCAATTGCAGCGCGTGTAAACGCCAATTGCCGGTGATTTTGATTTCGTTCCAATGCTGGAGCAAGCGTTGGAGCATCGAAGGTTCGCGGCGTTCCGCTTCCCTTTCCGTGCTGCTGGCGAGATGCTGCACGAAAATTGCATTCGGCGCTTGCGCCAAGACCAAGCGCAGATTTTGTTCAAGCCGCGCATCGCCGACGACATCTACCTGCAAGTGCTTGGACGGCTCCAGCTCGCGCAAAAACGTTACAGTGTCCATCGCCAATTGCAGTTTCAGTAATTCGTGAAATAAAGATTCCGCGAGATAGGTGCGCCAACGCAAACCTTTGTATTCGGGACCTTCCGCACAAATCGCTTGCACCAATTCGCCCGCTTTGCGTTCCCACGCGTCTTGGTCGCGCACAATTTCTTCGAGTGCAAAGCATTGACCGCCACTTGATTCAGCAAGTTTGTATCGCGTACGCGGGGCTGCCCAAAACAGACAAATCACCGCATCATACACACCGCGTTTTAATTCGAGCGTTTGCAGATTGCACGCTTCATCGAGCAATAAAATTCTTTTTGTTTTTGTTTCGGACAATGCAGGCGCGGGCATCTGCTTTTTCTGCGCGTCGCCGATTTGGTCATAGCCATATTTTTTCATCCATGGCGTATCGCGCACCTGCTCCCATAACGCATACAACGCGGGGTCGGAGGCAAAGCTGAAGGAACGTTCGCGTCGCACCGAAGCGGTCACGGCGGCGATTCGTTCGGCGGATGTTTCGAGCTGCGAAAATTCCGCGAGCCGCTTCAAATGTTCGGCGGGCTTGGCGACAAAATCTTCATAGCGCAATTCCAACACTTGCGACGTGACGGGCGCGGTAAAGCGTTCGGCATAGGTCAAATATTCTTGCCACAAATCGAACCCCGAACGGCGCACCATCACGCGCGGCGATTCACCGAACCAACCTTCTTTCGCATACAGGGGAATGAGCCATTTCAAATTGTAGTAGCGTTCGCGCCCGGCTTGAAAGCCACTCAGCTGCCGCCGATACAACGAATCCGCGACATCAATTCCATTTCGCACAACGTGAATGAGCCGTGCGTTTGGAAAAAGTTTCAGCCACAGCGGAAGCGTAATCGTATTGCGCGGGTCTTTCCAACCCCATGCCGTAGGAATTTGATAGACCGAACCATAGCGCAGCGCGTTCTCTATTCCCAAATATTGCAAGCTTGAAATCATTGAAAGACGCTGATGCAAATAATCTGCCGCGAGCTCGACGCCCGGCTCATCCGCCAACAAATATTCGATGCAGCTCGGCGTGTCCCACCGCCCCCCGCTGCAATGCAACACCCATGTATTGAGCCGACTGAAATGCAACGCTTCCGCATTCTCATCCAAACGCGCGCCGACAAACATACCCAATTGTTCCAGCAGCCGCGTAACAATGCTTGTGCCGGAACGATGCGCGCCGAGAATAATGACAGGCGAGCGTAATGGTTGTTTAAACATTTACAAAGCGCAACCGCTGAATTTTGTCACGCAAAGCGTGACGACGAATCTGCACGAATAATTTTTATTCATTCGTGCAGATTCGCGGTTGCTTATTTTAGCGATGTTCATCAAGGTTCTCACGAATTCGTTGCCCAAGAGATGCGAAACCAAAATCCGAACCGATTTCATGTACTTTGGCTACAAACTGTTTTTCAGTGGAATGAATTGGCGTCAACGACGCGGGCAGCGCGCCGAATCCATCACGATAGGCGCGCCAAAATGCGAACGGCTTACCCTTGCCTAACGCATACACCATATCGTGAATAATCATGGATGGAAAGTAATGCCGCTGCTGCTTCTCGGTTGCAAAGCAGCGCATGAACCAATAGCGATTGCGAATTTCAAAATACAAGCCGCGTTCAGAGCGCGCCACACCGGATGATTTATGCAGCATCAAAATTTCGGGAAAGAAAGCAATTGCCTGCCCTGCCGCGAGAAATTTCATTTGCAAAAATAATTCCGAGCCATACAAAAACACCTCGCGATTGTATCCGCCCATTTTTTCCAAAGCGTTGCGGCTAAATCCGACGCCGCCGCTGTGAAAGCCGCCCGTATAGAGTGGACCGACGCGCGTATCGCGCTTACGCACCTTCTCTATAGTGTCCGTCGTTTTGTATTCTTCAACCCGCGTTGCGACAATCGCGAGCGACGGCTCGGTTTCATCAAAACGCTGCACGACTTGAGTCAGCACATCCTTTGTCGGCATGAGCGAATCATTATCCATTTGAAACACAAATTCGCCGCACGCTTGCTGAAACCCAACGGAATACCCATCCATCCCAATATTATCTGCGAGTGCAATCACGCACACCTGCGGAAATTCGCGGGCCAACATTTCGCGTGAGCCGTCGCTCGACGCGTTATCTACGACAATAATTTCCGACGCGGGAGAATCTTGTTCAAGAACCGAACGCAATGCCTCGCGCAAATCCGCGCAGCGGTTATAGTTTGTGATGACGACGGAGACAGTCATTAGTCGTTAGTCGCTAGTCGTTAGTCGTTAGTCATTAGCAGGAGAACCTAATGACTAACGACTAAGGTCTAATGTCTCCTCCCATTTCCGCGCAATCTTGTCCCAATCAAATTGTTGGGCGTGAAGCGTTGCTGCTGCGCCCATTTGCAAACGCAGTGCGCGATTTTGAATCAACGTCTCTGTTCGCGCAAGCATTTCATCGAACGTTTTCACTTGATAGCCCGTCACGCCATCCACTACGGAAGCGCTGGCGTAATCGTCAAAGATGATGCATGGCAGTCCTGTCGCCGCCGCTTCTAACGTGACTTTGGGCAGTCCTTCCAAACGCGAGGGCAAAACAAGAATATCCGCGTCGCGCATCAGCGCGGCGAGCTCGTTTTGCTGTCGCGCGGGAAAAAAGTGGACGGTGTGCAGTGATTCCGTTTCAACACGGCGCAATAAACCTTCACGGTAGGATGGGTCGCCAATCACATCGCCGACGATTTGAAATTCCGTGTTCGTTCCGCGTAATGCTGCCGCCAAATCTAAAATTACATGCACTTGTTTGCGCGGTTGAAGCGAACCGACAAACAAAATTTTGGCTATACCTGTGTGCGCGGAACGTTCCTGCGGATAAAACAGTTTCGTATCCACACCCACAGGAATCACGGACAGCTTTAAATCATATTCACGCTTGAAATCGTCCGCGATAAACTCGCTGCACGCATACAGCGTATTCGACTGTCGCGCGAGCGAGAGAAAGAGGTTTTGCGAAGCAGCAGATGTATCGCGCAGCTGCGCCACCGTCCCCTCAATCGGCATTACCACGTGTTTTTTGCGCTGAAGCAGCGGCGCGAGTGCGAAATAGCCGCGCGTGGCACGTTCGCCTGCGGGATAAAAAAGAATATCGTAACGCGGCGAGAGCATTTCGTTCAAAATAGTGAGTGAACCAAGACGCGGTGGAAGTTGAATGAGTCGAATGTGCGGACAATTCTGCAATCGCACATCGGGGGCATTCGCATAAAAGAGCGTGCTGGTGAAACGCTCTGGGTCGAGCCGCCGCGCAATCTCGCGGGCGTTGAGACTTTGCGCGTTGTACACGCCGCGGTCCGCAAAGACATTAAACAAAATGCGCGTGCGCCGTTCACTCACGTCCCATCAACCCGCGCCGTGCCCAATCCTTCTTTTACCGCGTGCAAGCGCGTCTGCAAACGTTCTGTCGAATCCGCGTGCGTACGATGCGTTCGATAATGTTCGCGGGCAGCAGCTAACAATTCTGCGCGGATTTTTTTATATTGATTTAGCAGCAATGGGTCTCGTTCGTGCGGGTCATTCGCCAAGTCAAACAATTCTTCCGTCCCATTCTCCCAATCCAAAATCATTTTGTAATTGCCAATTCGCACAGCAAGGATAGACGCAGCGATACGCTCTTTCACATTTTGCAAACTGGCATCGCGCTGTACGCCTTCTGCGATCATTGGATTCTCGTTCCATACGCCCGATGTAATTTCTTGCACGCGGCTTGTACCTTGAAAACCATTTGGCGCATCTACTCCAAGAATTTCCAAAAGTGTGGGCGCAAGGTCAATCACGCTCATGGGTGAGCTCACTCGCTGCGCTTGCAAATTTTTCGGAGCATAAATCAGCAACGGCACGTGTAAGAGTTCTTGAAATAGTTTCGGCGGTGAATGTCCTAGTCCGCCATGCTCGAAAAATTCTTCGCCATGATCGCCCAAAATAACAATCACCGTATCATCTGCTAACCCTTTTTGCTCCAACAGTTCACACAGCGCGCCGATTTGCCTATCTGCTTCATAAATGGACGCATCATAGAGCCGCAGCAGTTGTTCACGCGAACGGTTTGCGATGCTCGTCCAAAACCACAGATTGTTCAGCCGAAACATTTCTGCATCATCGAATCCACTCGCACCAATTCCACGAAAAGATTCGGCGGATGCATAGCGCGGCGCGTGTGCGTCCATATAATGCAGCCACATGAAAAATGGCGCATCACGCGGCGTATCGAGCCACGCGGACGCGCGTGCTGTGAGTTCATCCCCTTTGGGATATTTGTGCGCCTTGTCCCATTGCCCGCGATACCGCGCACTGTCCGCACGATTGCAGTACCAAAAATCTGCTTCATCGTAAAGCGTGCGCGTGAGCGGTGTAATGTGTGCGAGATGTTTCGCTGTGCGATTCAGATTGTGCCGCCATGAAGCAGAACCATCCGCTTGCGGCGCGGCGTTCGTTTGCGGCGGCGCGCCATCGCTCCAATCTTCAAACGTCTCAAAGCCACGGTCATAGCCCCAATACTTTAAAAGATAGGGGTTCGCCGCGTTGAACGCCGCTGTCGCGTAGCCCGCATTTTGCAAAACGGTTGCAAGAGTTTCTGCTTGATTCGGCAGACCAATCACGTCACGTCCCCAACTGAGCGGAGAGCGTGACGCAAGAATGGAAGGAAAAGCGTAATACGTCGGCGTGCCACCGGCGTGTGCTTGCTCAAACAAAACACTCCCCGCACTCAACGCATCGAACTGCGACGTCGTGCGGCGCGAATAGCCCAGCGCGCTTACATGGTCGGCGCGCAAACAATCAATCGTGATGAGCAGGAGATTCGGAGGTTTCACAAATAGCCGAGGTCATGCAAGCGTTGTTCGATGATGGCTTGTTCTTGCGCGTCGAGCTGCGCCGCGTCGTCGTGAACCAACGCTTGCATGACAAAGATGAGGAGTTCTTCCAATGAAGCAAATCGCTCACCGACATAACGCGCTTGGACTTGGTCGCACAAATCACGCGGGAGAGAAATTTGTTGGAGGTTCGATTCCAATTTTAGAATCTCAATGCTGTCACGCGTCGGAGAGCTGCATTGACCAGCTCACGGTCTTGATGATTGAGACCAACCGTGAGCCAGAGGATGCCAAAGAGCAGATACGCCGCCGCCGCGCCAAACAGCAAATTTTCCCAAAACGAAACCCCCGCGCCGAGCGACCATGTATGCAGCGCGAGCAAACCGACAATCGTTACAAGCGTTGGCGCAATGAGTCGCAGAAAAGAAAGATTGTAGGGCGACATTTTCAAATAGCGCGCAATCAAAAGGACCCACAACCCGTTCGTCACAATCGTTACGACAAAGCTCGTGAGCGCAGCACCGAAAATTCCAAGCGGCGGAATAAGCAAGACATACGACAACGGCGCGAGAAACGCTAGCGCAACTTTGCTGTAGAGCATCGGGCGTTCATGTCCTGACATCAAAAGCATATAACCGCACGAACCCGTTGCCACGTTAATCATTTCCGAAGTGGCGAGCAGCATCAATACATTGGTGCCTCTGACAAATTCGGTCCCAAAGATGCTCAACAATTCTGCCGCATACACAAGCACGACGAGGTAAATAGGAATCGTGAGCGCGCTCATCCAGCGCGTCAGCGTTTGAAATAATTCTTCCAATATTGCATGTTCGCGCAGTGCATACGTTTCGGCAATGATGGGCGCGAAAATCGCGTTGACCGCGACCAACAGGATTGACACAAAGCCACTCGTCGTTGCAGCAATACTGTAAATGCCCAACGCCGCTGCCGGAAGAAAAAGCCCCAAGACGATATTATCGGTATTGCCCGACGCGTAATCAATAATGGACATACCCAACAGAAACGCGCTGAAACTAATCACTGCGCGCGGCAATGTGCGTAATGCGGCGACGCTGCGCGCAGGGGTCGGCAGCGCACGCCAAATAAAATATCCGAGTACCAATACTCCCACCAATAGCGAAAGTAATGTCGCCGCGATGTAACCCATCAAGCCATAGCCGAGTGTGACTAAAAGTACCGTCAATGCAACACTCAGTGGGAACGTAAAAAAACTGCTGATAGTTTTTGAAGTCGCGGTACGCTTGAGTCCAGTCAAAGTTTGGTCGAACAGATTTCCGATGACACCGAGCGGAATGATGAACGCCATCAGTGCCATGACCAACGCCATTTCGGGTTTGTGAAAAATTTGGTCGGCGATGACATCCCGCGCGAAAAAGACGACAATAGCAGTGACGACGCTTACTACAGTAACAATTCCACTCCCAATCCACAGTAGCCCCTTGAGCGCGCCCCAATTCTGCTGCGCGAAATAGGTCGGCACGTAACGCACCATCGCACGCGGTATTCCAAGATTCGCAAACAGACTAAAGAGCGCGACCAAACTCATACCCAGCGCGAAATAGCCCAACGCTTCTGCGCCTAAATTTCGCGCGGTATAAATTTTGAACAGATATGCGCCCGCGAGATTAAACGCCATCCCCGCGAGATAAATCACCGACTGGCGCGAAATCGTCTTGACGCGCGCATGATACGCCGTGCGATTTTCAGGTGCTTGGGCAACGGGTTCGGTCAGCTCAGCACTCATTCAATATTTCCTGCGCGACGCGTTGTGTACCTGCCCCATCAATCCACTGCCGCCCGTTTGCGCGCAGTTTTTCGCGCAGCTCACATGAGCCAATCAATTTCTGCATCGCCTGTCGAACTTCATCAAACGAAATTTTTTCTTGTGCGCCCGTCACACGCAATACCGCATCGCGTTCCGCCCATGCCCCCACATTTGGCACTTGATTTTCGGCGATGGCAAGGGCAAGCGTGGGGCAACCGCACACTAACAATTCATGAATCGTTTGCCCGCCCGCTGAAATCGCTGCGTCTGCACCCAAAATTAATTCGCGCGTGTCCGATGGGTTGAATACCCATTCCACACAATGCATGGCGCGTTTGGCGGCTTGCTCCACCTCCGAGCGATTTTCAAAAAAAGGTCCGATGACCACAGTAATTTGAAAGTCGCCTGCTAATGTATCTAACTGCTGAATCAAGCGTGGCATTAGATTTAATGGATCCATACCGCCAAGCAAAATCAAAATAGTTTGCACCGATGGGCGCAAGGGGCGCGGCGTGACATTCCAAAATTCCTCGCGCAGCAAAATATATTTTGTCCCCAGCAAAAAGTGCGTGTCTTTCGACGCTGAAATGTATTCTTTCGCACCTGCATAAATGCTGCCATTCACGACCAATTGGTTAGGAAACGGAAACGCGGCGAGGTCGTCAAGCATCACGACGTAAAAGCCCGCGTCGCGCAATTGTGCCAAATAATCCGCGCCGACGTGATACGAGTCCACGACAATCACGCGACATTCATTTTGCTGCGCGGACATGATCGTTTGTAATAAATCCTCTGTATCGTCAAGTGTAAGAAATGTAAAGCCTGCGCGTTCGACGCGTTCTTGCACCTCGCGCGAGGTCAAGAAAATACATTCTGCACCTGCATCGGACAATGCCCGCGCCAGTGCGAGACACCGGGTGAGATGTCCCAAGCCCGCGCCCTTGCCCGCGTCAACTCGAAAGAGGACTCGCATCATGTTCCAGCGCGTTTGCGTGCATAACAAGTTGCGCCGCTTCTTGGGTCGAATATGCTTCGCGCCGCCCCGCGCGTAAAATTTCCAGCGATGCTGCACCTTCATTCAATAACAAATCGAGTGCCGACAAATGCGAAATGAATGGCGGATACAACTGCTGATATAACGGGTGCTCATAATGTTGAAATTCAACCTGAATCCCTTGCGCGGCGAACGCGGAATCATCTTGCAAATAAATTGCTGAACCAAGCGGCGAAAGATAGACCGTCGCGCCGAGCTGCTGACAAAGATTCAATAGCAACGATTCGCGTTGACCATTCAATACTAATTCAGAGGCGTGCACTAACGGCGTGAGGATGCCGAATTGCTCGCGCAGCCATTGAATGAATGTGATATTCAAATCCGCTAAATGTTCCCAATGCTGCGCAAATAATTCTTGCAATGCGCCCGCGTACTGATTCCAATTTTGCGCGCGCCGATAATTTTGTTCGATGCTACGCCAATGTGTCATTGCCCACGCGGTTGTGTTGTTGATTTCCACTCGGTCAATGCGTTGCGGAAATTCGCGCACAATCGGCACGGTCAACCACTGCGCGCCGTTGGCTGCCTTGATGCGATTGCGCTGCTGCCATGATTGGCGCGCGAACTGCACCGTATCGAGAATGACAAAACAGTCCGCTTGGTCCATCAAATCAAAATAACCCATCCATGGCAGATACGTGGGCTGCATGATGACGACGCGTTTCATCTATTGAACCTTCTGTTGCACATGCTGATTGATTTCGGAAATTTCGGGATGCGTGTCCAAGTACTTTACTATCTCGTCCAAATGAAAATCCATGCGCGGCGCGAAATGTTCGCAGATGCGTCGAACCATTTCCAAATCCGCGAGCTCGTCCACCGTGAGCCGCGCTTCACTTTGAAGGTCATTCGGGGGTCGCGAGAGCAGCACGCGAAATTCACGGGGATGATTTACTATATATGATGTCACATGCTCGCGATAAAATTTTTCAGTGCCTGCTGCGGCGTCCGCTGCGCGCAACGCGGGCATTGTTACAAATTCAATATCGCCACTACCGCGCGGATAGTCCTCCGTCGAAACATAATCCGCGCCACTTTGCCAACCCATTTCAATCACTCGCTCCACCAAATCAGGTTCGATGAGTGGGCAATCCGCCGTAATGCGGACAAGTGCATCCAGCGCAAACTCTTCACCTGCGCCAATATAACGCGCCAACACGTCTTGCTCGGAACCGCGACAAAGTTCTAGCTCGTGCGCGGCAGCATACGCTTCCAACACATCGTCTTGCGACAGAGTAGTAGTTGCCAAAATAATTTTTGCGATAACGCGATTCTGGCGTACGCGCGCGATGACCCAATCTAACACGTTGGCTTGCGCGGTGATTGGCATTAGCACTTTGCCCGGCAAGCGAGTCGAACCCATCCGCGCCTGAATGACGATGCCCGTTTTCATTTTGTGGCGGTGATAATCCAATCCGAATCTGTGCGCCATTCTTCCGTCGTAAACTCGTTGCGGTCTATCGTCACATGCGAAAAATTTTGAAACAACTCTTCAATATCCGCGCGGTCTAAAAAACACATCACCATTCCGTGCTCATTCGTCGCGCTGATGTTCAAACGAAAGGTATGCGTGTCAATCGGTTCGCCTTTGCCGCAACGATAATCGAGCGTCGTGCGTGCGACGATGTGCGCTTTCCCGCCCTGTTTCAAGATGCGCGCAATTTCGTTGACCGCCGCTTGCACACCTGCGTAATCGTTGTAATACAACACGCCGAACGAAAGTACGCCATCAAATACAGAGTCCGCAAATGGAAGAGCGTGCATGGTCGCGCCTGCAACATTTGCGGAAAAACCACGCCCAAGTAAACGCTCGCGCGCTGCCGCCAAACCCGGCTGCGAAAAATCTGTTGCGAAGGTTTGAAAGCCCTGCTCGGCAAACAGCAAGGTATGACGCCCCGCCCCACAGCCAATATCCAATACGCGTACTGCGCGGCGCTGTTCTATTTGGCGCGGAAATTGCGTCATCAAAAAACGCACGACTGCCTCGCTCGGATACAGCGGCAGAAAACGTGATTGGCTGTGCAGGTTTTCCCAGAGTTGGCGGGTCAACAAGTTATTCGATTTCAAACCTGACAGGTTTCGGCGATTCGTAGAATCGCAATAACCTGTCAGGTTTGAAATCGTCCAATCACATCCTCCCACACTAGCCCCCGCCCCGCCGAAATATCCCGCGCCGCATGTGCGCCAATGACGACATCCCAATATTTCGGCAAGAGTCCCGGTGGCACGTTGCGTTCGGCGCGCAAAATGCGAATTGCGTCGGCAGTGATTGGTTCCCCTTGCTCAATATTTTTCAAGACCAAAATCATGCGACGGTCACATTCTGCTAATTCGCGTTCGGAGGGCACGGGTTGTTTGATGGAACTGCCAAGCAGCGGAAAAATTTCGGGACGCGATAAAAATGCGGCGCGTTCTGATTCGTTCCATCGCTCGACCTCACGAATTTTTTGCACCATCGTTTTCAAAGCAGAAGGTTCCAGCGCAAACGGATGGTCAGGACCGGGCAGTGTACGGTCCAGCGTGAAATGTTTTTCAATTACATGCGCGCCGAGCGCGACGGATGCACACGGCGCCGCAATTGCGTCTATCGTGTGGTCGGAAAAACCGACGGGCGTTCGAAACGCGGTGCGGAGAGTCGGAAGCACGTTCAAATTGCATTCTTCGGGTGGGAGCGGATACGCCGACACGCAATGCAACAAAATTATTTCTGCGCCGCGCGCCGCGTCTATTGCATCTTCAATGTCGCCGAGCCGTGACATGCCGGTTGAAAGGACCAACGGCTTGCTTGTGCGCGCCATGTGACGAATCAGCGGCAAGTGGGTGAGCTCGGGCGAGGCGATTTTGTGCATGACGATACCGACATCGTCTAGCGCGTCGGCGGATGCCTCATCGAACGCGGAGGCGAGAAAAATTAAACCGCGTTCGTCGGCGTGCTGCTTGAGGGGCGCGAGCCAATCGAGAGGGAGTGACGCTTGCTGCAAAAAAGAAAAGAAATCAATTTCGCCCGCAGCTGTTTGGACCATGCCCACGTTCGGCGGATAGAGATATTCGGCGCGGAACAATTGGAACTTGACGGCATCCGCGCCTGCATCGGCGGCGGCGTCAATCAATTGATGGGCTTGAGCGATTTTGCCGTCATGGTTTGAACCTGCTTCGGCAATGATAAAGGTTGGTTGTCCGTCACCGATGAGGCGATTCTTTAAGGTAAGCGTACTCATTCCAGCTCAAACATTCGGCGGCATGATACTGCCTTTCAGCACAAGACGATTCATCACGAATGTAAGCGGCAGTGAGAGGATGATGACGACGAACGGCGCGAGGAATTTGTCGAGACCCAGCATATCAATCAGGAAGCGGAGGAGGAACAACCCAAAGAGGTACTGCACCACATACACGATGGGATAGAGTATTGCTTTGGAAAAACGCAGTGGCTCGTTAAAGACCAGCCGCGCGTTCAACACATAGGCAATCACAATGCCCACGAGATACGAGAGCGTGTACGCGATGGAATAATCGAGGAACAAGGCGAGCAGCGCGTAAAGCACATAGGTCGAACCCGTATTGACCGCGCCGACAAACACAAAGCGCACAAACTCGTTTTTGGAAATTCGTTTGAACGATTCTCTAAAATCCCTGCTCAAGGTCATTTGCTTTTTGGTGCGCGGACGCGTTTGTTTAATGCTTGAAGTCGCAGCCGTGTAATAGATTCGGGCGGCTCCGGGAATGTGCCGACGCGATGCGCGGTGCGGTGCCCCACCAAGCGTCCGGTAATTTTTTGCTCGTACACGCGTCCCGCAATATACACGCGCGGCTTTTTGCTCGCGTTGAGCGTAAGAATGACTTGCTGAATATATTTTTCATCCAACGTAAATTCGTGATGCCCGTGCAAAATTTTCACCGCGCCATTCAGATACCCTTGCCCGCGAAATTTGCAATTGTATTCGCGCGTGAGGGTCGCCACGCGCAACGCGCTTTCATACAATGCTTCGCGGAAAAAGGGTTGGTCGCCGATTTGCAAATTCGGTTTCGCTTGGTGAAACGCCGCATATAACGCGGTACATTCCGCAAAGAAACTTTGTATTGCGTCGGATTGCTTGAACACCAAGACGCCGGTATTAAATTCGGGGAAACTTGCAGGCACAGCTGGAAGCGGGTAGTCGTTGAACCAATCGGTGTTTAAATATTCTTCGTGCGTGGCGGCTATATCAAAATGGTCGAGCAGCGTAAACAGTTCGGGAACGGGCGCGACGATATAGGTATCTACATCTAGAAATAAAGTTCGCTCATACGGTGATGCTTGCATCCATTTGATTTTGTCATAAAAACCATCGTCGGACGCTTCGAGAGGAATGACGCGTTCAAACAAGTCGGATTGAATGGGAAATTGCGAAATGACGGTGATGGGCAGCTCGGGCATGACGCGTTTCAAGCTCGCTGCCGATTTGAGCAAGAGGTCTATATATTCTTTTTTATGCGTGACGATATAGAGCGCGCCTTGTGTCATGCCCTTGCTTTCGGTTTCAAATAGAGCCAGCTCATGCCTGCGGGACGTTCGCCCATCTGCATTTCAAAATAGCGTTTCAAGGCGCGCTGATAGAACGGCACGGGAATTGGAAAATCATCGAATTTGCGTACACGCGCGGGAATCGTTTGTATATCGTGCGTCGCTGCGAAACGCTGTTCAAGAATTACATCTGTATTGGGGACGAAGGCATTGTGAATTTCGATGAGCATGACTGCCTGACGCAGCGCGGGAATTTTTTCAAGGTCGAGCAGCGTGGTTTCTGCGCCTTCTACATCTACAATCAGACATGCCCGCGACGCGCCATCGAGAATTTCCGCGAGCTCGTTCGTTCCACAATAGCCGCGCACGCTGATTTGATTTTCGACGTGGTTTATGCGTGCAAATTCGCCGATGAGCTCTTGCCCGTGCCGCTCGGCTTCATACGCGACAATGTGCACGTTGGGATTGCGTTGCGCCAAGCCAACTGCATAGTAGCCCTCGCCCGCGCCGATGTTTACAATGAGGGGAAAATTTTGGCGAATGATTTCCTCGACGATGGGATGCAGTTCTAATTCGTACGTGCCCAAAACTTTTGGATAATATTTGCTGCCGACCCCTTCCGTCACATAGCGCAAGCCCGCAAACGGTCCTGAAATAATTTGTCCCTTTGTCTTGGATTGGATAAATTGCGCGGCGAGTTCTTCGGGGTGAAGATGGGTGGGCAGAACGCTTTTCACTACCGCGCGTGTTTTGCGCGCGATATGGCTGTCCGTCAATTGGATTGAAAAACTCCAATTACTTTTTCGACGGCACAAATCACATCTTGCACATCATCATCCGTCATTGCGTGAAACATGGGAAGCGAAATCAAATTCTCATAAGCCGCTTCCGCAATCGGATATTCGCCGCCGCGATAGCCAAAGCGTTCACGATAATAGGGATGCAAATGCACTGGCACATAATGCACATTCACGCCAAGATTTTCTGCGCGCAGGGCGCGAAAAATTTCGGCGCGGTCTGTCGTGAGATGTTGGCGGTCAATGCGAATCGGATACAAGTGCCATGCGGGTTCGACATTGGCGCGGACACGCGGCGCAATCACGCCGGGCAATTCTGCAAACGCTTCGGTATAACGCGCGGCGATTGCGCGACGGCGCGCTAAATTTGCATCGAGCCGTTTCAGCTGCGACAGTCCAAGCACCGCGCCGATGTCGGTCAAGCGGTAATTGTAGCCGAGCGCAATCATTTCATAATACCAGCCGCCCTCTTGCTGCCGTTGGCGCGCGTCTGAGTTGATACCGTGACTGCGAAACAGTTTCAAACGTTCCGCGAGTTTGGCATCGTTCGCCGTAATCACGCCGCCCTCACCCGTCGTAATGTGCTTGACGGGATGAAACGAAAACATCGTCATTTCATTGATTGTGCCAACAGGTCGGTTGTGATAGGTCGCGCCGAGCGCGTGTGCGCCATCTTCAATCACGAGCAAATGATGTTCGTCGGCAATTGCGCGAATCGCTTCGAGTTCGGCGGGGTGTCCGGTGTAATCTACGGGAAGAATCGCTTTGGTGCGGGGAGTGATGTGCTTAAGGATTTCGGCGGGGTCAATGGTCAGCGTGTCGTTCAAGATGTCGGCAAAGACGGGCGTCGCACCTTGATACAAGAGACAATTCGCGGTGGCGGCGAATGTCAGCGGCGGGACAATCGCTTCATCGCCTTCACCCAAATCTGCGGCAAAGACCGCGCCGTGCAGCGCGGCTGTACCCGAACTAAACGCGACGGCGTATTTTGCTCCGACGCGTTCGGCTAACGCGTTTTCAAATTCTTCAATGTTCGGTCCCGTCGTCAACCAATCGGAGCGCAAGACGTTGACGACGGCGGCAATGTCTTGTTCCTCTACTTGCTGACGTCCATAGGGGAGTAATTTTTCGCGGACGGGTTTGCCGCCGTAGAGAGCGAGTTCGGATTTATTGGTCATGCAAAGGGCAGACAGCGGATGGTGCGGTAAAGAACACCGCGAGCGGCTAAGCGGATGGGTATAGCTGATTATTTCAGAAATAAGAATAGGCGAACGGACGGGCTTTGCCGCTTATCATCCGCTTCCGCGTTTTGCTCATCGGACGGGGCAAGCGTCGCCTTCTGCTTATTGTTTCGTAAGGCGAAACGAGCATTGCCCCTACGCAATCCAGCTCTCCAGCTCCTCCCCCTTGAGCCATTTGGTGTTATTGAGACTGGTGTAGGAAAAATCGGCGGGGAGGGTTTGCCCTTCGCTCCATGTGGCAAAATCCCACATGGCTTGGTCGGGTTCGATGATGAACATATCGTCAAATTCGCGGGCGTGGCGTGCTTCATCTTCCGAGACCAATGCTTCGTGCAATTTCTCGCCGGGGCGAATGCCAATCACGTCCATTTCAGCATCGGGGGCAACGACTTGGAGCAAATCAGTCAGCTGCATACTGGGCAGCTTGGGGACAAAGACTTCGCCGCCGCGCATTTGCTCGATGCAGCGAATGACAAATTGAACACCTTGCTCCAGCGTAATCCAAAAGCGCGTCATGCGCGGGTCGGTCACGCTGACGCGTCCCGTCTTGCGTTGTTCCTTGAACAGCGGAATGACACTGCCGCGACTACCGACCACATTGCCATAGCGGACGCAGCTAAAACGCGTCGGACCCGCGCCGCGATAGGCGTTTGCTTGCACGAACAATTTTTCTGCGACCAATTTTGTCGCGCCATAAAGATTGACCGGATTCACCGCTTTGTCGGTGGAGAGCGCCATCACTTTCGTCACGCCGTTGTCGAGTGCCGCATCAATCACATTGCGCGCACCCATCACGTTCGTCATTACTGCTTCGATGGGATTGTATTCGCACGCGGGGACTTGTTTCAACGCGGCGGCATGTACCACCACATCCACGCCTTGAAACGCGCGGCGCATTCGTTCGGCATCGCGTACATCGCCGATGAAATAGCGGAGCGATGGGTCATTCAAACCGCCCACGCGCATTTCGTGTTGCTTGAGCTCATCGCGCGAAAAGATGATGAGCTTTTTCGGCTTGTATTGTTCGAGCATCATCTGAACAAATTTTTTGCCGAATGAGCCAGTGCCGCCGGTAATTAAAACGCTGGTTTTAGTCCAATCCATAAAAATTCAACACCTTGCACACCGCGTCCACGACATCTTGCTGGTCGCGTTCGGTCATTTGCGGTTGAAGCGGTAGAGAAATTTCGGACATGCCGATTTGCGCGGCGTTGGGAAAGTCTTGCGGCGTGTAGCCATATTTAGTGCGATAGTACGGCATTTGCGGGACGGGTTGAAAGTGCATGGAGACGCCGATATGTTCCGCGAGCAACGCGTTGAGCAATTCATTGCGTGTGACGCGGACTTGGTTCAAATCAATCAGCAGTGGATAAAAATGCAGCGCGTGGCGCGCCGAACCATCTTGCGTGCGCGGCTGGGTGGCAACGCGATTGCCGAGTGAAGCGAATGCTTGGTCATAAAACGCGGCAATCTGTTCACGGCGCGCGATAAAATTTTCTTGTTTGCGGAGTTGATGCAGTCCAAGCGATGCCTGAATGTCGGTCATGTTGTACTTGAAACCGGGCAAGACGATTTCGGGCGGCGCGTAGGTGTTGTTATGATAGCGTTTCCACGCATCGCGCGACAAACCGTGCAAATGATAGAGTCGTAGTTTGTCTTCGAGCTCGGCGTCATTCGTCGTGACCATGCCGCCTTCCGCCGTCGAAAGATTTTTGTTGGCGTAAAAGGAAAAATTGGTGAGAGGACTGATGCTGCCAATCATGCGTCCCTGATAGCGCGCACCAACGGCATGTGCCGCATCTTCGATGAGCGCAACGTTGTGCTGGGTGGCTAGCGCGCAGAATGCATCCATATCACACGGCAAGCCCGCGTAGTGTACGGGAATGATGGCGCGCGTTTTTGGCGTCAAGGCGCGCTCCGCCGCTGCGACATCCATGCACAATGTCACAGGGTTAATATCTGCGAACACAGGTCGCGCGCCGACGTGTTCTACTACGTTTGCCGTCGCACCAAAGGTCAATGCGGGGACAATAACTTCATCGCCTGCGCCGATGCCGTGTACGACGAGCGAAAGGTGCAAGCCCGCCGTGCAAGAATTTAGCGCAACGGCAAAACGCGCCCCGACATAGTTCGCAAATTCCTCTTCAAATTTTTTGGTCTTGGGTCCGGTGGTGAGCCAGCTGCTTTGGAGCGTGTCCACCACTTCGGCAATTTCTTCGGCTCCGAGATACGGCGCATTAAACGGAAGCATCTGCTCCCGTACCGGAACGCCGCCCTCGATTGCGAGTTTTTCCATCAAGCGAATTCTTTCCAGCACAGTGGGATCCGAAGCTTGGAATTCACGTGACTTGAAGTCGCGGC
>JADMIO011475793.1_pt1 | contig 34945 bp, 28 predicted proteins | sample 8958161 | NCBI WGS metagenome assembly JADMIO01 (sample SAMN16585339, study PRJNA669376) | soil metagenome | isolation source: Crop rotation soil | place: USA: Cullars Rotation, Alabama | collected 2011
GCCGCGACTTCAAGTCACGTGAATTCCAAGCTTCGGATCCCACTGTGCTGGAAAGCAGCACGATGGCCTTCTTGGCCGCCTCGAGCGCCAGCGCCTGATCCGCCGGCCGGTTCGAGACGCGTTCGGCCGCCTCGACGTCCACGTAGCGGTTCTCGAAGAGGCCGGCGAGGAACTTGGCTTTGAGCACGCGGCTGACGGCCGTGTCGAGATCCGCCTGCGCGATCTTCCCGGCCGCGATGAGCGCCGGAATTTCCTTGTACGCATCTGGATCCGGCAGCTCGATGTCGACGCCCGCGGCGAACGCCTGCTGCGCGGCATCCGCCTTGTCCGCGGCGACATGGTGCTGGCTGATCAACTGCGTGATGGCGTAGTAGTCCGAGACGACGATGCCCTGGAACCCCCATTCCTTGCGGAGCACCTGATCGAGCAGCCAGCGGTTGACGTGAGAGGGCACGCCGTCGATCTCGTTGTAGCTCGGCATCACGAACAACACGCCGCTCTGCTTCACGGCGGTCTCGAACGACATCATGAACTCGGATCGCAGCAGCCGTTCCGGCACCAGCGCCGGCGCGGTGTTGATGCCGCCTTCATGCGAGCCGTGGCCGGTGAAGTGCTTCAGCGTCGCGAAGACCTTGTTCGGCGCAAGCGGCAGGCTCGTCCCCTGGTAACCGCGAATCGCCGCAAGACCCATGTGGGTGACGAGGTACGGATCCTCGCCGTACGTCTCTTCGATGCGCCCCCACCGCGGATCGCGGCCGAGATCGATCACCGGGCTCAACACTTCCTGCACACCACGCGCGCGGGCCTGCTCGGCGGCCACGCTCATCACGCGCTCGAGCAGCGCCGGATCCCACGTGCTCGCGAGCGCCATCGGCACCGGGAACATGGTCGCTTTCGGCGCAACCAGGCCGTGCAGGCCCTCCTCGTGGAACATCACGGGAATGCCGAGCCGCGTGTTCTCCTTCACCCACGTCTGGATCGCATTCGTAAACTCCGCTTCCTGCCGAGGCGTTCGCGTGCGCGGACCATCGGCGCCGCCCTGGATCTCACTCGGGCGCGACACCTGGCCGAGTCCGTTGCTGAGCAGCTTTCCCGCCGTCGCCGGCGTGAACTGCCCGTTCGCGTCCTGGATGTCACCCTTGGAGTTCCAGACGCCAATCAACTGCGCCGCTTTCTCCTCGATGGACATCCGTCCCACCAGGTCGGCCACGCGCACGTCGACCGGCAGCGACGCGTTCAGGTACGGCGGTTGGGCCTGCTGCGCGACGAGCGCGCCGGATCCGGCAACCAGGCACAACAGGGCGAACGGGAGCAGACGACGCATCGGGGCACTCCGGCGCGGGCGGCGACCCGCGAGACACAGGGTTGGCGGTAGCGGACGGCACAGGATACCGAAGACCGGGCCGTAGTGGAACCGGTCCCACAGACGGCGGCGGCTTGACCCCGCGATGTCATAGTGATATCACTTTGACATCGCGCCTGGAGGGCGACGTCATGTTGCAGGAAAAAGTGCTGAAAGCCATGTCGGGATGGGCCATGGTCGGAGTCCTCATCGTCGGCGCTGGACTCGCGGCGTCCGTGCTCGTGCACGGCGTGACGGCGGCCGGCCCCGCCTGGGTCTTCTCGGGCCTGGCGCTGTTCGCCGTGGACGCGCTCTGCTGGTGGGGGTTGACCGTCGTCCCGCCGAACACCGCGAAGGTCGTCCTGCTCTTCGGGCACTACAAGGGCTCCATCAAGGCACCCGGCTTCTCATGGGTCAATCCCCTGACGACGCGCAAGACGGTGTCGCTGAAGATTCGGAACTTCGAGAGCAGCAAGCTCAAGGTGAACGATCACATCGGCAACCCGATCGAGATCGCGGCCATCGTCGTATGGCGCGTGATCGAGACGGCCGAAGCCGTGTTCCAGGTCGACAACTACGAGCACTTCGTGCACGTGCAGACCGAATCGGCGCTGCGGACCCTGGCGACCACGTATCCGTACGACGCGCATGAAGAGGGCGAACTCTCGCTTCGCGGGTCGGCGGAGGACGTCTCGCATCGTCTCCGGGCGGAGATTCAGGAGCGGCTCGCCACAGCCGGCGTGGAGGTCATCGAGGCGCGGATCAGCCATCTGGCCTATGCGCCGGAAATCGCCAATGCGATGCTGCGCCGTCAACAGGCCACGGCCATCATCGCGGCCCGCCAGAAGATCGTCGAAGGCGCCGTCGGCATGGTGGAGATGGCGCTGGATCAGCTCAGTGCCAAACGCGTCGTCGAACTGGACGAAGAGCGCAAGGCCACCATGGTCAGCAACCTGCTGGTCGTGCTCTGCGGCGATCGTGACGCGCAACCGGTGGTCAACGCCGGCACGCTGTATCAGTAACCCGATGTAGGGCCATGGCCGACCGCAAGACCTTTCTCGTTCGTCTCGACCCCGCGCTGCACGAGGCGCTGCAGCGCTGGGCCGATGCGGACCTGCGCAGCCTGAACGCGCAGATCGAGTTCCTGTTGCGCCGAGCGCTGCGCGACGCCGGTCGACTGCCCGACCCTGACGATCGCCCTCGACGAAAGAAGGAGTAGTCATGGCGCTGCCTCCTCCGGTTCTGTCGCAATCGGCCCCACGTGACGTCCAGCTCACCGCCAGCGGACGCGTGGTCGCCGTGGTCGCGTCACTACTGATCCTGGGAGGGATCGGTGGCGGCGCGGCCCTCTATGCGCGCGTGGCTCGCGAGTCGGCGGCGAATCGCGACCTCGTCGCGCGCGGCACGACGGTCACCGGACACGTGACGAGACTCTGGGCGAACGGTGACGACCGGCACCGCGTCGCGTACCGCTTCACCGTGGATGGCCGGACATTCGAGAACAGGGTGCGGGTCTCAGATGCCTTGCGGAAGACGCTGCGGGTCGGTTCCGTCCTGAACGTTCGCTACCTGCCGGCCGCACCCGGCGTGAACGACCTCGGCGGCACGCCCCGCACGACGGTCCCGTGGCCCTTCCCGTTCGTGGTCGGCATGCTGGCACCGGCGTGCGGCGTCCTCTGCCTGACCGGCATCGCGCGCCAGCGACGGCTGCTCGCCGAAGGGTGGCTCGCGCGGGGAATCGTCACCAGCCTGTCGACGCACAAGGGCACGCACGGCAGCACCCACCGGACGCTGAAGTACGAGTTCACGTTGCTCAGCGGCGTCAAGGCATCGGGAAAGAGCGAGGCCTCGTCGAAGGCACCACCGGTGGGCGCTCCGGTCTGGGTGGTTTACGATCCGGATGTCCCCACGCGCAACCGCACCTATCCGTTTTCCCTGGTGAAGCCCGGCGTCTGACGCTGCCGTGACGCGATTCGATATCCTTCGGCGAGCGGGGGGGAGAAGGATGAGCAACGAACGGGTGGCGCACGAGACGCGCGGTGTGACGGTGAAGTTGCTGGGAGCCGTCGACCTGGGCCCTGAGATCGAGGGCATGACCGGTCGCCAGCTTCGGATGCGCATGGTCACCATGGAGCCTGGAGCCGTCTTCGGTCCGGTCCACGATCACAAAGGCCGGCCAGGCATCGTCTATATCCTGCAAGGCACCATCACCGACCATCGCGATGGCGTCGCCACGGATTACGGGCCGGGATTGGGATGGCCCGAGGATCGGAACACCACCCACTGGCTCGAGAACAAGGGAGCCATTCCGGCGGTGGAGATCTCGGTCGACATCGTCAGCGGAGAGTAGCGCGGTCGGCACCGGCACGAACCGCGGTGCGAACCCCGCCGCCCGTGGCATCATGGATCCCTGAACCATGCACATCACCATGATCAAGAAGCGTCTCAGCGACGGCAGCGAGTGCCGGAAGTGCGTCGAGGCGACGGAGTATCTGAAGGCGCGCGGGCTGTTCGAGCGCATCGATGAGATCGTGTGGGCGGACGAAGGCGATCCCGCGAGCGCCGGCATGGCGCTCGGCCAGCAGTTGTCTGTCGATCGCGCGCCGTTCTTCATCGTGAAGGACAACGGACACGAGAGCGTCTACACGAGCGTGCTCCAGGTCATCCGCGAGCACCTCGGACAGGCGGTCACCGTCCAGGAACAGGCGGCGTCCATTGACGTCGACGACGTCGGGGGAATCTGACTACGAATCCGGGTCTCCTCCAGACGCGCGGAGACCCGGATTCATCTCATTTGACGTTTCCGGCGTGCAGCCCGCACTCCTTCTTCGTTTCTTCTTCCCACCACCAACGTCCCTCGCGCTCGTGCTGGCCGGGATTGGTGGGACGGGTGCAGGGCTCGCAGCCAATCGAGATGAAGCCGCGATCGTGCAGCGCGTTGTACGGCACGTCGTACTCGCGGATGTAGTTCCACACCTGCTTCGACGTCCAGTGGCTGAGCGGGTTGAACTTCACGAGCTGGCGTTCGGCTGAGCTGAAGGTGCGGTCGAGCTGCACCACCGGCACGGCGGTGCGCGTGCCGGGGCTCTGGTCCTGGCGTTGTCCGGTCACCCAGCCGCGAAGCCGCGCAAGCGCGCGGACGAGCGGCTCGACCTTGCGGATGCCGCAGCACTCCTTGTGGCCATCCTTGTAAAACGAGAACAGCCCCTTGGCGCGGACCATCGCTTCGACGGCGGCCGGCTGCGGGAACATCACGTCGATGTCGATGTCGTAGTGGTTCCGCACCCGGTCGATGAACTGGTAGGTCTCCGGGTGCAGCCGCCCCGTGTCGAGCGAAAACACCCTGAAGGGCTTATCCAGTTTCTTCGCCATGTCAATCAGGACGACGTCCTCGGCGCCGCTGAAAGAAATACCTATCTCGGGCGAGCACTCCTCCAATGCCAGCCGCAGGATGTCACGTGGATCGGAGTTCGCATACTGAGCGGCCAGGCCTGGGAGGGCGGCAATGTCGAGTCCCATTTAGCCAACCAATGTACGACACGCGACCCCGAAGGTGCCAGTTCGGGGCCGCGCGCCGATTGCAGGGGTTGAACGTCGGCCCGATGCGGGTCGAAGGGTACTAGACTGTCGCTGTCTCTGGAGGCTCCATGCGCCGCTCCGCCGCGCCGTTGCTGACGTTTGCGCTCGTCTGCCTGCTTTCGCTTCACGCATCCACCCAGTCGGCCCAGTTGCGCGTCGTGAGCGCAGGTCCCACGGGCGAGATCGGCCAACTCGCCGAGGCCAACGAACTCCGCGTGATCTTCTCGGAGCCGATGGTGGCTCTCGGGCAGATTCCGTCGAATCCCCTGCCCGCCTGGGTCCACATCCAGCCGGCAATCCGCGGCACCTGGCGATGGTCGGGCACGACCATCCTGATCTTCACGCCAGACCCGTCGACGCCGCTGCCCTACGCGACGACGTACACGGTCACGGTCGACGCCGCGGCCGCGAGCGACGCGGGGCGCACGCTGGGTCAGCCGTACCGATTCTCCTTCACCACGCCGACGGTGAAGCTGCAGTCGATGCGCTGGTACCGGCGCAACGATCGCTTCGATCAGCCCGTGGTGCTGGTGCTGCACTTCAACCAGCGCGTGCGGCCGGCCGACGTGCTGGCGCACGCCCGCGCGCAGTTCACGACACACGAGTTCGAAGAGCCGTCCATCGGGCCACGCGAGCGCGCGCGCATGGCGACGACGGATCCGCAGGGACTGGCGGCTTTCAATGCCCGCGTGGCGGGCGCGCGACAGGCGGCGGCTCGACGCGACGCGGTCGCGCTCCGCGTGGCGACCGACTGGAATCACGATCGGTTCCCGCCCAGCGATTCCATGGCTGTGTTGGAGACCACGACGGCGCCGCCGCCAGGGACGTCAATCGAGCTGACGCTGGACACGCAGGTCCCCGGTGTCGATGGCACGGCGCCCGCGCCGCAAGTGCAGCGATCGACGGCCGCACTCGATCCGGTGTTCTTCGCGTACGGGTTCCAGTGCACCGCGACCTGCGATCCGTCCGGTTACAACGGCCTCCGCTTCTCGACGCCGGTCAGCGTGGCGCGCTTCGCGTCGGCGCTCGGGGTTCGCGACATCACGGTGCCCGCCAGCGAGCAGGCGATCGCCCAGAAGACGCCGGTACCGGCGACGCAACTCGATGAATCCGAATCGCCGGGCCTCGAAGACGCCGGCTACGATCGGCAGCCGCCCGCGCGGACCTTCGCCTATCGCCTGCCGCCGACGCTGCAGTCGCGCGACGGCCAGACCCTCGGCTACCCCTTCGTCGGCATCGTCGAGAACTGGCACGAGCGCGCGTTCACGAGCTTTGGCGACGGACACGGCGTGTGGGAAACGGCCGGCGGCCTGCAGTTGCCGTTCTACTCGCGCAACTTTCGCGACGTCACGCAGTGGCTCACGCGGCTCGCGCCTGGCGATCTGATGCCGCGCATTCTCGCGCTCGAGGACAAGGACTTCCGCGAAGTTCCGCCCGGAACGGGCACCGCGCGCCGCCTCAACGTCACGCCCGACGCCACACAGTCCTACGGGATCGACCTGCGGCCGGTGGTGCCGACCGGCACCGGTCTCGTGTGGGCGGGCGTCAGGCCGGGCGAGCCCATCGCCAATGCCGAGCTCGCGCTTCCGGCCGATCAGGCCGATCGATCGTCGATTGTCCAGGTCACGAACCTGGGCATCACCGTCAAGGACAGCCCGCAGTCGACGCTGGTCTTCGTGACGCGCCTCGACAACGGCGATGCCGTGCCCGGCGCCACGGTGTCGATCGTCAACACGCAGAATCGCCAGGTGTGGCGCGGAACCACGGGCGCGGATGGCGTGGCCATGGCGCCTGCTCTGCCGCTGCGCAAGCCCGACACTTCGTACGAACTCTCATTCCTCGTCACCGCCGAGAAGAACGGCGACCTGGCCTACGTCGGCTCGAACTGGAACGAAGGCATCATGGCGTGGGATTTCGACATCCCGTACGCGCTGTGGGAGGCGACAGATATCCTGCGCGGATCGATCTTCACGGACCGCGGCGTGTACAAGCCCGGCGAGGACGTGCACCTCAAGGCCATCGTGCGGACGGACACGCCGAACGGCGTTCGCCTGATGCCGGCGGGCGCGACGCTCGACGTCACGATGACGGACAGCCGCGGCCGCGAGGTCGATCGACGCACCGTCACGTTGACGCGATGGAGCAGCGCCGAGTGGACGTGGACGGTTCCCGGCAACGGCACTCTCGGCAACTACGCGATCCACGCGGCGCTGCCCGGCCGCCCCAGGCCGGCGCGCAACGACGTGTCCCCGCCTGAAGAGCGCGAGGGCGACTGGTTGAAGCGGGTGTCCGGCTCGTTCCTCGTCGCCGCCTACCGGCGGCCGGATTTCCGTGTCGACGCCAGGCTCACGGCCGCCGATCCGATCGCCGGCGTGCCGCTGGCCGGCCGCGTCGAAGCCAAGTACCTCTTCGGCGCCTCGCTCGCGAGACGCCCGATCCGCTGGTCGGTCACGCGACAGGCGAGCTTCGAGGTGCCGGCGGCGATCCTCGAGCGGTACCCCGAGGAGCAATACGCCTTCGGGTACTACACCTACGATGAGAACGCCACGCAGCGCATCGCGGGCGCGGAGGCCACGCTCGACGCGGGCGGCGTGCTCACGATCAGTGCGGACGCCACGAAGGACGTCGACCGCGCCTACCGCTACACGCTCGAAGGCGATGTCGAGGACGTGTCCCGCCAGCACATCGCGAATCGCGCCGGCGTCGTGATCCACCCCGCACCCTGGTACGTCGGCCTGCGCCGGCCGGAGTACTTCGCCGATACCGCCAAGGGCACGAGCGTCGACGTCGTTGCCGTCGATCTGCAGGGCGCGCCCGCGGCCGGCGTGCCCGTGACCGTCGCCCTCACACGCGTGCAGTGGAACTCCGTCCGGCGCGCCGAGGGCGGTGGCTTCTACACATGGGACAGCGAGGAAGTCCGCACACCGGCCGGTCAGTGGAACGTGACGACGACGGCGACGCCGGTGAAGATCGACGTGCCCGTCCCCGAGGGAGGCTCGTACATCATCACGGCAACAGCGAAAGACGCGGCCGGCCACACGACGAAGACCGAGACGTCGTTCTACGCGCTCGGCAAGGGATACACCGCGTGGCAGCGCTACGACCACAACCGCATCACACTCACGCCGGAGAAGAAGACGTGGAAGCCCGGCGAGCGGGCACGCGTGATGATTCAGTCGCCATGGGAGTCTGCGACGGCCTTGATGACGCTCGAGCGCGAAGGCGTCCGCCGCTACGAACGGTTCGCACTTACGTCCACGCAGCAGACGATTGAGGTGCCCATCGGCGAGGACGACATCCCGAACGTCTACGTTTCGGTGCTACTGATTCGCGGCCGGTCGTCAGACGATCCCGGGCCGGACGGCAACGATCCGGGCAAGCCGTCATTTCGGCTGGGCTATACCGAGTTGAAGGTCGAAGACGCGTCCAAGCACCTCTCCGTGGACGTCGCGGCCGATCGCAAGGAGTACCGGCCCGCCAACACCGCTCGCGTTTCCGTGGTTTTGAAGGACGTCGCCAGCCGGCCGGTTGCCGGTGAAGTGACGCTCTGGGCCGTCGACTACGGCGTGCTGTCGCTCACCGACTATCGCGCCCCAGACGTGCTCGGCTCGGTGTATCAACACAAGTCCCTGCAGGTGATGACCGAGGACAATCGCCAACGCATCGTCAGCCGCCGCGTCCTGACGCCAAAGGGCGAAGGCCCCGGCGGTGGCGGCGGCGCGGAAGCTGGCGTCAACGAGACGCGTCGCGACTTCCGTCCTCTCGCCTTCTGGCTGGGGTCGGTCGAGACAGACGCGTCGGGCACGGCCACGCGCGAGGTCGCGTTGCCGGAGGCGTTGACGACGTACCGCATCATGGCGGTGGCGGCCGATTCGTCGTCGCGCTTCGGATCGGCCGACGCGGAGATCAAGGTCAACAAGCCCGTCACGCTGCTGGCGGCGTTTCCGCGCTTCATGACGATGAATGACCGCGCGTCCTTCGGCGCCGTAGTCACGAACACGCTCGCCACGGGTGGCCCGGCGTCGGTGACGATTCGCAGTCTCGATCCCGCGGTCCTGCAGTTCCAGGGATCGACGTCGCAGACCATCCAGCTCGCCGGCAACGGCACCGAGCCCGTCAGGTTCATGGCAACGGCCCGCAGCGTGGGCACGGCGCGCGTGCGGGTGACCGTGACCCTGGGGAGCGAATCCGACGCGTTCGAATCCACGTTCCCGGTGACGGCGCCTGCGCCCCTGGTGACGCGCGCGGCCTTCGGGGACACGGACAGCCGGACGGCAGAGAGACTGGCCGTCCCCGCGAGCATCCTGCCGGGGATCGGCGGGCTGAACGTCCAAATGGCGTCCACTGCTCTCGTCGGTCTGGGCGAAGGGGCGCGGTATCTCGTGGACTACCCGTTCGGCTGCGCCGAGCAGAAAGCGTCGGCGGCGCTCGCGCTGACACTCGCCGCCGACCTGGGCAACGCGTTCGCGATGGGCCGCATCGCCCCGGCCGACTATCGCGCCCGCGCCTCGTCCCTGCTCGCCGAACTGCCCCGCTATCAGTGCGAGAACGGCGGATTCACCTACTGGGCGGGATCGTGCGCGTCCACCAGCGTCTACCTGACCAGCTACCTGCTTCATGTGATGAAAGTCGCGGACGGCCTGGGCATGAAGTCGGACGAAGCCGTGGTCACCCGCGCGCTGGACTACCTCGAAGGCGAACTCAAGAAGACGACGCCGCCGGAACAGATCCAGTGGTTGCCCGTGTGGAGCGCGAGTCAGGCGTTCTCGGTGAAGATCCTCGCCGAGTGCGGCCGCAACCAGGATTCAAACATCACGCGCCTCACCGGCATGGCCGACCGGCTGCCGGTGTTCGCGCTGTCGTACCTCGCCGATGCGATTGCCGCCACCAACCGGCGCGGCGCGCGCTATGACGACGTGGTTCGCCGGATCACCAACGCCATTCGCGTCGAAGGCGATCAGGCTCACGTGGAAGAGGCCAACGACGACGCCCTGGCGTGGGTGTGGAGTTCGAGCGCGCGGTCGTCGGCACTCGTGCTCGACGGCATGGTGCGGCGCGGCGACGATGCCGTGTTCGTGCAGCGTCTCGTGCGGTGGCTCCTGGCCGCGCGCCGGAACGGCCGATGGAGCAACACGCAGGAGAACGCGATGGCGCTCCAGTCCCTGGTGACCTACTACCGCAAATTCGAAGCGGACGTGCCCGATATGACGGCGACCGTGGCGATTGCGGCGAAGCCGGTCGGCACGGCGACGTTCCGCGGCCGCTCATCCACAGCGCAACAGGTGCAGCTCGCGATGCCGGACCTGCTTCGTCAGGTGCCGGCAGGGGCCGAGCGTGAACTGGCCCTGTCGCGCGAAGGCGCCGGCCGGCTCTTCTACACCGCGCGGCTGCAGTACTCGCCCACCGACCCGCTGCCGGCGGGCGACGAAGGCATGCGGATCGAGCGCAGCTACGCGCGCTACGTGGAGAACGGCGCCAGCCCCGCGGCGACCACGTTCAATGCGGGCGATCTGATTCGGGTGAACCTGACGATCACCCTGCCGCAGGAGCGCCGGTACGTCGCGGTCTCGGATCCGCTGCTCGGCGGCGTCGAAGCCGTCGACGGCTTCTTCCGCACGACGGCTTCCGACATGGCCCGTGACTCGTCCAGCTCGAGCAATCCCGGCGACGCGCGGTGGTGGTTCGAGCGTGACGGGTTCGATCACGTCGACCGGTTCGACGACCGCGTCGAGCTCTTCGCCACGCGGTTGAGCGCCGGCCGGCACACGTTCTCGTATCTCGTACGTGCGACGACGGCGGGCACGTTCCGCGCGGCCGGCACCACAGCCGAGCAGATGTACGCGCCCGAAGTGAACGGACGGGCCGCGCCGTCGCTCGTCGAGATCCGATGACGATCACGCCGCGCCTCCGCCGTGTCGTTTACCTCGCGCCAGTCGCCGTCGCGATCGCGCTGGCCGTGTGGCTGCGGTGCGGGCCGCTGCCCGCAGGTCTGCTCGACGAGGACCAGCGGCCCTCGACGGTCGTCGTCGATCGCCACGGCGAGCCGTTGTACGAGGCGCGCTCGGATCGCGGCATGCGCAGCGAGACGTTGGAGGCGGCGTCGGTGCCAGGCGCGCTGGCGGCGGCCACCATCGCCGCGGAGGACGTGCGCTTTCGCTGGCACATCGGCGTCGATCCCATTGCCATTGCGCGCGCCGTCTCTCGTGACCTCCGGGCCCGCCGCATCGTCGAAGGCGGCTCCACCATCACGCAACAGGTGGCAGACCTGCTGCTCGCACGCCTGGACGGGCATCGGGCGCGGGGCTGGCGCGCCAAGATCCGCGAGGCGGTCGTGGCGCTGCGCCTGGAGCATCGGCTCACCAAGAACCAGATTCTGGCGCTGTACGTGAACCACGCGCCGTACGGCAATCAGATACAAGGCGCGGCCCGCGCGTCTCGCGCGTACTTCGGCCGCGACGTCCGCTCGCTGACGCTGGCGGAATCGGCCTTCCTGGCGGCGCTGCCGCAGAAACCCGGACGGTTCAACCCCTGGCGCCAGGCCGATCGCGCAGAGCCGCGGCAACGGCGAATTCTCGGCACGATGGCCGCCCGAGGGTGGATCTCGCCTGACGCGTACGCGGCCGCCACGGCCGAGCGCGTCGTGCTGACGCGCGAGAACACTGCCCTGTTGGCGCCGCACTTCGTGGGCCGCGTGCTGGCGGAATCTCGAGCTGCGGGCCCACGACGCATCGAGACGACGCTCGACGCGGGTCTGCAACGGACGGTGCAGGGCATCATCGCCGCAGAACGTGAGTCACTGATGGCCCACGAAGCTACGAACGTCGCCGTCGCGGTGCTCGACAACCGCACCGGCGAGTGGCTCGCATGGGAGGGATCGGGCAACTATTTCGATACCGAACACGGCGGGGCCATCGACGGCGTCGTCACCCCGCGGCAGCCGGGCTCCGCGCTCAAGCCTTTCACGTACGCCGCGGCCTTCGAGCGAGGTGTCGATCCCGCGCACGTGCTGGCTGATGTGCCGTCGCAGTTCCCGACGGCGAAGATCGGCGTTCTCTACAGCCCGCGCAACTACGATGGACGATTTCGCGGTCCGCTGCTGGCGCGCGCGGCGCTGGCCGGATCGGAGAACGTGCCCGCCGTGGCGCTGGCGTCGGACATCGGCATCCCAACCGTGGCGCGCCTGTTGCGGCGCGCCGGCTTCTCCACCCTCGATCACAACGCCGACCACTACGGGCTCGGCCTGACGCTCGGCAACGCCGAGGTGCGGCTCGATGAACTGGTGACGGCGTACGCCATGCTCGCGCGTGGCGGCGAGTGGATGCCTTCCCGGCTCGTTCGATCGGTCGACGGCATCAGCGTGGCGGCTGACGCGCCGGAGCGCCTCGTGTCGGCGCGCACGGCCTTCTGGGTCACCGACATCCTGTCGGACGCCGAAGCGCGGGCCTACGTCTTCGGCCGCGGCGGCAGCCTGGAGTTCCCGTTCCCCGTAGCCGCGAAGACCGGTACATCACAGTCGTATTTCGACAACTGGGCCGTGGGGTACACGCGCGACGTGACCGTCGGCGTCTGGGTCGGCAACTTCGATCGCACGCCGTTGCGCGGTTCATCAGGGGTCACCGGCGCAGGCCCGATTTTTCACGCCGTGATGCTCGCGGCCGTGGAACGCGCGCGCGGCACGGTGCCGCTCGATGACGTCAGCCCGATTGTGGCGGCGCCACCGGAACTGCGCCGTGTCGACATCTGCGCGGTGTCCGGCATGCGGGCCGGCCCGGCGTGTCCGACGCGCGTCACCGAATGGCTCGATCCCGGCGATCGCACGGACACCTGCACGTGGCACCACGCGAGCGACGAAGGACTCGTGACGGTGTATCCCGAGATCTACCGCGACTGGGCGCGCCAGGCAGGGCTCCTCACCCGGACGACGTCGGTCGGCGCGGGCATGGTGCCGTCGAACCCGGTGCAGTCACGCCTGACGAAGGTGTCGCCAGCCGCCAGCGCCGGCCTGACGATCGTGCGGCCACTCGGTGGGGCCCTCTTCCTGCTGGATCCCACACTACGACCGGAATACCAGTCCGTGCCGCTCAGCGCACGCGGTGGCGCCGCCGGGCCGCTCGAGTGGTTCGTGGACGGCGTCCCGGTCGGCCGCGACGGCCGCGACGGCCAACTGCGTTGGTCGCTGATCCGCGGGCGTCACTCGATTGTGGTCAAGGACCTGGAGGGACGATCGGCAAGCACGTACGTGGACGTGCGATGACGACGTCACTCAGTTGCCGGCACCTGCACGGGCCGCGGCAAAGTCCTCCGAGACGCGTCGGACGAGCGCCGGATCGACGACCCGGGTTTCGGTCTTGTCCGGATCCTTCACTGACGAGAGCACAATCGACACCGCTCCGCAGTCAGGGCCGAGGGCGGCGGGATCGAACACATAGAAGCCTTCATCGATCGCCTCGGTTTCCGTGACGCGGGCCTGGATGCGAAACGGATGCACCGGGGTCACCTCCCTGTTTGCGCACAGCAGGCGCATGCGTGAAAAGCCCGGCCGCAGCCGCTTGATTGGCGGAATCTGCGCGCCCTGAGTGGAGGCGGCGCCGCGCGCCACCTTCATCCAGAAGCCTTCGACCAGGCGCGGCGTCACGCGCACGTAGAGCAACGGCGGCGCATCGGCGACGTAGTCGTCCCATTGCTCGAACTCGGTGGCGACGCGCCGGCCGTTCAATTCCTCGGCGCGGCCACCAGTCCAGTCGCGCTTCGCCCGCGCAGCCGCCAGCACGGGAGGGGTGAGGAACGTGATGTCGAAGTCCTGTGACGAGAGCTGATACGGGCCGAGCGTGAAAGCGCCGGCGGCGGCGCCGGCACCGACTGACGGCGCGGCCGATCGACGGGAAGGCTCGATCGGCAGTCGCGTGGCGTCTGGCAGCGCGGCGGCGCTCAGCCGTTCGCGCGTCGACGCCAGCACCTGGCAAACGGCATCTCGTCCGACGACGCGAACGTCCGCGCGCTGGCGGGCGTCAGTTGGCCCCGCGGGCGACGAAAGACCGACGGCCTGCCCATCACCGGCAAAGACCGGACCGCCAGCCCCTCCGATGGACACGAACGACTCGCTGACCTCCCTCGCGCCAAACATTGGAACGTCGATCATGTAGCGTTCACGATCGGCGCCGACGACCGGATCCATCGGCGCATCACACGCGAGAGGCACGGGACGAACCCCGTCGACGGCAGAGGGATGTACGCGGAGGATCGCCACGTCCCTTGCGGCGTCAGCGAGGACCACGACACCCGGCACTTTGAGCGTCTGCGAGATCTGCACCTCGACGGCTCTGCCGTCGCCAATCGCGCGCGCGCTCGTGGCCACGAGCCCCGTCGCATCGGCCAGAAAGCCGCCGCCGTGGGCCAGTGGCGTCCACAGCGCGAAGGTGCTCGCCTGCCACGCGTTCAGAATCGCGTCGGCGCGCAGCGCCGGCGCGCTGGCCGTCTTCTCGGGTTCGCGCAACACGTCTGCCGTAGCCGCGCCCACGGTCGCGTTCGCCATGGTCAATTCGAGCGTGGCATCGCGACCCGCTGCCACATCGAGGGTCCGCATCCACTCGTAGGTGTGACCTGCCAGCACGAAAGGATGATCGGATTCGACGGTGTAGTTGCCTGGCCGAAGCGGAAGTTGCGCCGTGCCGTCCGGCGAGGTCACGACGCGCCTCGGCGGGGCGGTCGACGGGTTGTCGCTGATGAGCAGCGCGTGTCGCGGGACGGGGATCCGGTGCCCGTCCGCATCGAGCACCGACACCGTCAGGTGCAGGACCGCGTCCTGCACGGGCATGACGCTCCATGCCACTGCCGCGACGATGACGGCCGAAACGGCACGAAACATACGCCTTCCGTCCGCAGGTTACTTCCGCTGCGGCGTCGCCGGCTCCGGCAGCGCGAATCCGTACACGAAGTTGCCCGCCGCCAGCGCTACGAATTGCCGGCCGTCGACGGCGTAGCTCATCGGCGAGGCGGCCAGCGCCGCGCCGGTTTGAAAGTGCCACAACGGCGCGCCTGTGCGTGCATCGAGAGCGGCGATGTTGCCGTCACGGATCGCCCCGAACACGACGTTGCCCGCCGTCGCGAGCACACCCGTGGTGAGGGAGCCCTGCGAGATCTCGAACTGCCACACCGTCCGTCCGGTTTCCGGATCGAGCGCCTTGATGCCGGCAGAATTCGGCGGATCGTTCGGACCTCGCACCGCGGGCGCTCCACCGCGGCCGGTCGGCCGGCCGATATATTGCTCGCCCTTGCCGAACGCGGCGGGCGCACTGGTGTATTGCGTGTTGCTCTCCATGTATTCCAGGTAGAACAAGCCTGTCGTCGCGCTGTAGGACGGGGCCTGGAAATTCGTGCCGCCCACGAGGGACGGATAAATCAGCCGGTTGGCCTCGGGACTCGAGTTCCATCCCGGCGTGCCGATCGGCCGTCCTTTGTCGTCGAAGCCGGCGTTCCAGTTCTGGTACACGTACGGCGTCGCCTGCAGGAACGCGCCCGTCGTCCGATCCAGCACGTAGAACATGCCGTTACGATCGGCGTGCAGCAGGAGCTTACGCGGGCGGCCGTGCCACACGCGATCGACGAGGATCATGTCTTCCGTCGAATCCCAGTCGTGACCGTCGTTCGGCGTGAACTGATAGTGCCACTTGCGCGTGCCCGTGTCGGGATCCAGCGCGACGACCGAACAGCTGAAGAGATTGTCGAGCCCGTCGCCTCGAATCGTGCGGTCCAGCTGCGGCGCGGGGTTGCCCACTGGAATGTAGATCTGGTTCAGCTCCGCATCGTAGGTGGGCGTGAGCCAGGCGGCGCCGCCGCCCTTCTGCCAGCTGTCGCCCTTCCACGTGTCGTGGCCGAACTCGCCCGGCCCGGGAATGGTGTTGAACCGCCAGAGGCGCTTGCCCGTCGCCGCGTCGTAGGCGTCCACGAACCCGCGGATGGCGTACTCGCCGCCCGAGATGCCCATGATGACTTTGTCCTTCAGTACCAGTGGCGGACTCGTGAGCTCGTAGCCCTCCATCGTGTCCGCCATCGTGACCTGCCAGAGCACACCGCCGCTGCGGGCGTCGAGGCAAATCAGCACTGCGTCGAGCGTGCCGACGAACAGCCGGTTCCCAAGCACGGCCACGCCGCGGTTGAAGCGGTTGTTCTCGAAGGGACTGCGCACAGGCTGCTGCCGCGTGTAGCGCCAGATCTGCCGTCCGGTTCTGGCGTCGAGGGCGGTCACCGTCAATGGATTGCCGCTGCCCGTGACGTACATGATGCCGTCCACCACGATCGGTGTGGCCTCCAGAATGGAATCGCCCGGGATCGGCGTGGCCCACACGGCCTGCAGCTGCCGCACGTTGGTGGTGTCGATCTGCTTGAGAGCCGAAAAGTGCGTGCCCTGGTAGTTGCCCCAGTACATCGGCCAGTTCTGCGGCTCGGCCGCCGTCGCCTTGAGGCGCTCGAACGCGATCCCGCCCGGAATCTGCGCGGCGGAGGTCGCCGCCGGGTTCCTGCCGTGCTGCGCCGCGACATACGCGACCAGGTCATCCACTTCGCTGGTCGTGAGCGTGTCGGCGTAGGCGGGCATCAGCGAGGTGGCCTCGGTCCGAACGCTCGCGACCTTCAGCTTGTCGACCGAGTGCATGATGCCCTTCGCGTCGATGATCTGGACCGAGAACGTGTCTTCACTTCGCCGCACACCTCGGAGCACGCGGCCGTCACGCTGCGTCACCACGACGGTCACCGGCGCACCGCCCCCACGACCGCCGCGGCCCCCGCCGCCAGCCGGCATGGCAACGCTGGGATTGAGAATCTTCTGGCGGACAGCGGCCGGGTCAGCTGCGCTGCGCCCGAGAGGTCTGGACCAACCGCGCCGCCGCGGCCATTGATGTCGTGACAGCTCGAGCAGTCGGCCTTGCCGAAGAACAACGCCTCGCCAGCTGCGGGATTGCCCGGAAGCGCCGCTCCGGTCGCGGCCGCATTTCCGCGCGCCGGAGCCGTCGGCGCCAGGCTCTTGATGTACGCCACCAATTGCCAGACCTGGTCATCGCTGTAGTCGCGATAGGCGTCCATCTCGGTCCGCGGCACGCCCTGACGAATCGTCTTGAAGATATCGGCGTCGCCGCCGCCGTGAGCGAACGTTCCCGTATTCAGCGCCGGAGCCCGGGCGTCGCCAACGGCGCCGTTGCCGTGGCACTGCGCGCAAATCTGATCGAACAGACGGGCGCCTTCCCGAATCGCCGCGGGGTTGCCGGCCACGGGATTGACGATGACGTCGGACTGCTGGGCCGCCCACAGGAAGCCACCGCTGAAGGCACTGATGACGAAGAGGAGGACGAGGCGAAACCGATGAGACATCGCCTTTCATCTTGGTTCAGCGGCGCCACGCAGACAAGTCGGGCCTGAATTCCCCGCACATCCGGGCGGATTCGCTGGGCTCGCGACGGCGCAACGGCAAGCCAAACCCCGCCGGTCGAACGGTCCGGTTGGCACGTCGTGTGCTGTTGCGAGTGACGGGACTCGGGTCGGCGCCAGCGAAGGAGGCGTGCCGTGCTTCGACGAACCTTCCTCATCTGCGGCGTCGTCGCGTCGGCGCTCTACGTCGCGATGAACGTGTTCGTGGCCATGCAGTGGCCGGCCTACAGTTCGGCGTCCCAGACCGTCAGCGAACTCTCGGCGGTGGACGCGCCGACGCGAGCACTGTGGGTGTCACTGGGCGTGCCGTACACGTTGCTGATGGCGGCGTTCGGCTGGGGCGTCCGGCAGTCGGCCGGTCGCAACCGCTGCCTGCGCATCTCGGGGACTTTCCTCGTGGCGTACGGACTCATTGGCCTGGGCTGGCCTCCGATGCATCAACGCGAGGTCCTGGCTGCCGGCGGCGCGACGCTGACCGACACCATGCACATCGCGTTCGCCATGATGACGGTGCTGCTGATGCTGCTCGCGATGGGCTTCGCCGCGGCGGCCCTGGGTATGGGCTTCCGGTGGTACTCCGCCGCAACCATGGTGACGCTGGCCGTATTCGGCACGCTGACGAGTCTTGGCGCACCCGAGGTGCAGGCAAATCTGCCGACTCCGTGGATTGGCGTGTGGGAGCGGATCAACATCGCCGTGTTCCTGCTCTGGGTGGTCGTACTCGCAGCGATGCTCTGGCGCGGAGTGAACGCCGACGTCAGGGCTTTCTCGCTATCACCGCCACCGCGCCGGGCATCGTCCTGAAGGACACCGTCTTCCCCGGCGTCAGCCCCGCGTCGCGCTGCCATTGCTGCATCTCGGCGATGGCCCACGTGCCGGATTGACTGGTGAGGGCGAAGTACAGGTCGAGCAGGGCCCCCACCTGCCCGGATTCCCTTGCCGAGGACGGCCGCACCAACTCGGCAATCGCGAAGACACCGCCGGGTTTCAACGCGCGAGCGACGCGTTGGGCCAGTTGCCGATTGGTCTGGTCGTCGAAGTGGTGCGCGAGTTGCGCCATGAAGACGAAATCGAAGGCGTTCTCGCCCAGCTCGTCGACGAGCGCGTTGCCCGCGCGGTGGCGCACGCGATCGCCCATGTTCTCCTGCGCCAGAATCGGCGCGGCCTGCGCCACGGCCTCGGGGAGATCGAGAATCACCGACGTCAGGCCGGGGTGCCTCCGGCAGAACGACACCGAGTAGAAGCCGTGCGACCCGCCGATGTCGAGCATCGTCGTCGCCCCAGCCGGGAGGGTGATACGCCGCACGACCTCGGGGGCGGCCATGGCCGCGAGGGCGCGCATGGCCCGCTGATAGAGCCGCCACGCGTCGGGGTCCTTTTCGCCGTGGAGTTCCAGCGGGGCCCCGGTGCGCACGTAGTCTTCGATGCCCTCGACCATCCGCCACTCGATGAACTCGAAGAGAATCTTGTCGCGCAGCGATTGCGGCGCGTGTTCGAGCGTCCACTTCCGCGCCACGGACGTCAGCTCGTACCCGTCACCTTCCTGCGACGCATATCCCGACCCGGCGAGCGCGCCCAGCAGCTTGCCGGTGGCGTGCGCATCGGTGCCACACGCCGCCGCGATTTGCCGCGGCGTCCGCGCGCCGGCGGCCATCGCGTCGAAGAACCCAAGCTTGGTGGCGACCATGATCGTCCGGGCCCGGAGAAAGCTCATCTGCGTGTCGACCAGCGTGACAGGCGCAAGCCCGAGGGCGAGCACGAGGCGTTCGATGAGATGTTCCGGGGCGACTTTCAGCTTCATGGATGCCTATCCTGACGCGCGTCACCGTTTCTCGCCGCGCTGAATCTTCTCCACCAGATCGTGCCCGATCACCGACTGAATCTTCGCCCACAGGGACGGATTGCGCTGTCGGAGGTCACGCAGGTCCTGGGTTTGCCACCGCATGACGTCGACGCTGTCGATGGCATCGACGTCCGCGTTTGCCGTCTCGCCGGTGAGCAGGCTCATCTCGGCGACGAAGTAGCCGGCGGGCAGCTCGAAGATGTTGGCGCTGTTGCGGCTGACGCGCACGTGGCCTCCGAGGATGAAATACAGCCAGTCCGGGTGTTCGCCGGCGCGGGCCAGGCGCTCGCCACCGGGCAGCGTTTCGCGCCGGCCCTGCCGCCACCACCGCAGGAATTCCGGCGGCGACAGCGCGGAGAAGTGCCGCGCGTAGAGCGGCTGCAGGTCGGCCGGCAGCGTCACGGCCCGGCGCTCCCGCAGAATCTGCACGACCATGTACGCGTTGATCAGCGCAAACAGCCCGTTCCACGCCGAAATGATGTGGACGCCGTTGGACCAGGTGTACACGACCACCACGGCCTGGGCCACCACGAGCAGGGAACGAAGGTGCAGGATGTCGCGCGTGATGAACGCGATCAACATCAGGACGTACGCAACATTGGCGAGATAGATGAGCATGGGCGGGCGACAGCTTCCGTCTTGTCACACGGATGTTACATCGCCCGGCGACGGCCCGACGCCTCGCGTACTACCGTGCTACGGCGCCTCGGTGAAGGCGAGCACCGTCCGATCGAGCCGCGCGACCCACGCGGCCTGCTGCGCGGCCGTCGCGAACGTGCTCTCGAGGCTGTTGCGTGCGAGCACGTACGCGTCGCGAGCGCCGAGCGCCGATTTGGCCGCGAACAGACTCGCGAACGTCTGGTTCACGTAGCCGCCGAAGTAGGCTGGATCGTCGGAGTTGACGCTGGCGCGGATGCCAGCCGTCAGCATCGCGTCGATGCTGTGGGCGGCCAGATCGCGCACGACGCACAGCCGCAGGTTCGACAGCGGGCAGACGGTGAGCGGAACGCCCTCTCGCACGAGGCGCTGCACGAGCGCCTCGTCCTCCATGCACCGGACGCCGTGGTCGACACGCTCGACCCGCAGGATGTCGAGCGCTTCCCAGATGTACGCCGGCGGCCCCTCCTCGCCGGCGTGCGCGACCACGTGCAGCCCGAGTTCCCGACACCGCGCGAACACCCGGGCAAACTTCGATGGCGGGTTGCCCCGCTCGCCGCTGTCCAGTCCGAAGCCAATCAGGCGCGGCCAGCCCGCGATGAACGGCTCGGCAGCCGCCAGCGCCTCGAACGCGTCCTGTTCGCTTAGATGTCGCAGGAAACACATGATGTAACCGACGCTGATGTCCCACGTCGCTTCGGCGTGCGCCGCGGCGCCCTCGAGGCCGCGCATCATCACCGCGAACGGGACGCCGCGTTCCGCGTGCGTCTGCGGATCGAAGAACACCTCCGCCCGCACGACGTGGTCCGCGGCCGCGCGCGCGAAGTACGCCGACGCCAGGTCGAAGAAGTCGCGCTCGGTCCGGAGCACGCTGGCGCTCTCGTAGTAGACGTCCAGGAAGCTCTGCAGGTCCGTGAACGCGCAGGCCTGCCGCAGACTTTCGACGTCCGGCCGCGCAAGGTGCACCGCGTTGCGGCGCGCCAGCGCGACCGTCATCTCAGGCTCGAGCGTGCCCTCGATGTGCACGTGCAGCTCCCCCTTCGGCATCGCACGCCATAGGTCGAGCACGCGCTCGCGAGGCAGACGGTCGAGGCTGCTGCGAATCGTCTCGTCGATGTGCATCCGCTCTCCCGGCTGAACGGGCCGGCGCGCCACGCTACACGAGCGCGATCGTCAGCGGCTGCGCACCCTGCCAAAGCGTGCGCTCCCCGATGGACCGCAGGTGTTCGGCTCCGGCCGTGACCGTCAACACGTGATTGCCGGCCAGAGTGCCGGCCTTGCTGGCAAAGTGGGTTGGGCCGTAGGCGATGAGAATCTCCGTCTCGCTGAGGCCGCCCGGATACAGGAGAATCTGGCCCGGACACGGGTACGCGGTGGCGTTCTCCGGCGGCAGGTCGAGGTGCCGATCGCCCATCGGCACCCAGACGGCTTCCCCGCTCCACCGCACGTGCACGATCTGCGACGTGAAGGGCAACAGGGCCCGGAGCACCGCACACGTTCTCGGCGCAGCATGAATCTCGAACCGGGCCTCGAGCCGGACGTCGCCAGCCGTCACGATCACATCCGCCACGACACGCCCCTTCCCAACGCTGGCCGAATCATCCGGCCGCCGCCAGTGGCCACGATGCGGCCATCGGCAAAGATCGTTCGACCCCGACGAATCGTTCGCGTCACGACACCCCTGAACGTTCGCCCCAGGTAAGGACTCAACGGGTGGCGCTGCAGCAACTGATCGGCCGTAAGCGTCCGTGATGCCTCGTAGTCGACCAGGACCAGGTCTGCGTCGTAGCCGGCGGCGATGGTCCCCTTGCGTGGAATTCTAAACCGTCTCGCAGGAACGTCCGCCAGCAGGGATGCAATCCGTTCGAGCGGCACACCACGCACGTGCGCGCCCAGGTCGAGCAGGACGCCAAGCGTGGACTGCACACCGGCAATCCCTCCCCATGACTCACGAAAGTCACCCTCGACCTTCATCGCGGGCGGCGCCGGTGAATGATCGGATCCGACGATGTCGAGCCGGCCGTCCTCGAGGGAGCGCCACAACGCCTCTCGCTCCGCGCTCGATCGGAATGGCGGCGCGCACTTTCCGGCGACACCAAGGCGTTCCAGATCGGCCTCCACGAACGCCAGATAGTGCGGGCACGTCTCGATCGACACGTCGATCGCACGCGCACGCGCGTCGGCCGCCATGGCCACGCCCCGCCCACTGCTGACATGGACGATGTGCAGCGCCGCACCGGTGCCCTCCGCCAGTTCGAGGGCCCGCGCGATGGCCGCGAGTTCGGCCGCCAGCGGGCGACATCGGAGAAACGCTGACGCATCGTGACCGGACACGAGGGCCGTCGCCGCGCGCACCGTCGCCTCGTCCTCGGCATGCACGGCGATCGGCACGCCAAGTCGCGTGGCCATCTCCATCCCCGCGCGAAGCGTGTCATCGTCTGCCCGCGGAAACTCCGGCAGGCCGGAATCGCACATGAACGCCTTGAAGCCGATGACGCCCCGGTCGACCATGGCCGGCATCTCGTCGACGCGGCCCGGCACGAGACCGCCCCACAGGCCGAAGTCGGCGACGGACGAGGCCTCGAGCGCTTCACGCTTCCGATCGCAATCGCGGGCGGTGAGCACACAGGGCGTGGAGTTGAGCGGCATGTCGACGAACGTCGTGCCGCCACCCGCGGCCAGGGCATGGCTGCCGCTCCGGCCCCCCTCCCACTCGGTGCGCCCGGGTTCGTTGAAGTGCACGTGCACGTCCACGACGCCCGGCATCACCAGAAGCCCACGGGCATCAATGGTGTCGCCGCTTCCTGAGAGTCCAGGCCCCACTTCGACGATGCGTTCGTCCCCGATGCGGATGTCGGCGACGTGCACGCCCGACGACGTCACGACCGTGCCGCCTCGCACGATCGTCTCAGCCATGCAACGCCCCAGCGAGGTCCAGCACGCAGTGGTGGCCGGCGGCGAGCGCGGCCGCGACGTCCTCGACACGGACCGACTCGTCGGGATGATGACTGATGCCGCCGGGACTGCGCACGAAGAGCATCGCCACCGGCATGTGAGCCGCCAGCACCATGGCATCGTGCCCGGCGCCACTAGTCATACGCTCGAACGACATGCCGGCGCTTTCCACGCCACGCACCAGCGCCGCGGTCATCTCCGCGTCCATTGTCACAGCCGGCTGATCCAACTGGTCGACCCACGCGGCCATCAGGCCGCGCCGCCGCGCGATGTGATCCGCGGCCTCACGCAGACGGGCGACGATAGCGTGCCGGGTCGCGTCCGACGCGTGCCGCACGTCGACCGACGCGCGGCAGGAACCGGCGACCACGTTGACGGCTCCCGGCTCCGCACCAATGCGCCCGACGGTCGCGACCGCGCCCGGCGTCTTTCGCGCAAGCTGCTCCGCCTCGACGATCCATTCGGCCGCACCGGCAACCGCATCGTGCCTCAGGTGCATGGGCGTCGTGCCGGCATGGCGCGCCAGACCACGGAATGTGACGTCCGCGCGCGTCTGCCCGACGATGTGCTCGACGATGCCGAGCGGGCGATCGAGATGTTCGAGCACGGGGCCCTGCTCGATGTGACACTCGAGATAGCCGATGGCGACGGCCTCGGCCATGTCCGCGTCGCGGTCGAAGGGATCGGCGCCGAAGGCGACGAGCGCATCGCGCAGGCTCACACCGGACGCGTCTCTGCGCGCGAGCAACTCCTCGTCGCAGGTGCCAATGAAGGTGCGACTCCCGATGAACGGCGTGCCGAACCGCACGCCTTCTTCGTCGGAGAATCCGAGAATCTCCACGTTCGCCGCGAGCGGCGTGCGGCCCAGCGATTCCACGACGGCCAGCGCCCAGACGACGCCGAGGATCCCGTCGAAGGCCCCGGCGTCGGGCACCGTGTCGAGATGTGAGCCGAGGTACAACGTGGCTGCCGGTGTCGTGGCCGCGGCACGGCGGCCGCGCAGATTCCCCGCGGCGTCGATCCGCACGCTCAACCCAAGGCGCGTCATCCAGTCCATCAGATCGCGATGAACTAGGCGCATGGGCGCGGTCAGGCACCCTCTCGTGATCGTGCCCGGCACTTCGGTGTGTGCCGAGAGACGACGGCACCAGTCGATGACATTCGCCGCGCGCGCCTCGAACACTAGGAGCCCCGGTACGTGCTGTAGGCGTATGGCGAGACGAGCAGTGGCACGTGATAGTGACCGTGGGCATCCGCAATCCCCACGCGAATCACCACATCGTCGAGAAACGCCGGAGATGCGAGCGGCTCACCGTGGCTGCGCCAGTAGTCGCCGACGAAGAACGTCAGCTCGTACTGACCGACCGGAATCTCGTCGCCCGCGAGCAGGGGATCGCTGGTCCGGCCATCGCCGTCCGTGGTCGTGCTGCACAGCAATCGGCGATCGCCGCGTTCGAGTACGTGAAGCGTGATGAATACGCCTCCCGCCGGCCGGCCGCGAGCGGTGTCGAGGACGTGCGTCGTGATGTGCGCCATGTGCGTTCACGGGCGGGTCAGGCGGAGGCCCAGACAGCCAAACGGTGGCCGCGCATCGGTGTACACGCCCAGTGTCCCGCCGCGCTCGGCAATCGTATCCCACGTCCGATTATTGGCCTCGAGGTCGACCGCGGCAATCGCGGGCACGTCGGCGAGCACGCGAGCGCCGATCAGATAGATGACCTGCTGGATGCTGCCTGACTCGACGGTCTTGAACAGATTCAGGACGATGTCCCGCACCTGGGCGGTGACGCGGCCGTCGGTGAACGCGTTGGCCGGCACGCCGTACGTCCACTCCAGATCGAGCCACATGTGCAGCGGGCGATCGTGCAGATCGGGCAGCGTCGTGTACTCGTCGCGCACGAACCCGTAGAAGGTGGAACCTGCCAACCGCAGCGACTTGAAGCCGCGCCAGCCGGACACCGCCTCGACGAGGCCGCTCCGCTGCATTTCGATGCGAGCGGTGGCGCGTTCCGGTCCGGCAGGCGTGAAGGCCACGCTATCGCCCAGCCTGGCGTACGGGATCTCCTCCGCCGATAGCTGCAGCCCTTCGACCTGCGGGTACCTCGCCATGAACTTCTCGCCGAGAAACCGGCACAGGCCTTCGAGATCCGAGCCGTCGAAGTCGAGCGTCTCACGCTGGATGAAGTTCTTCATCGAGTCCGTCGCAATGAGCCCGGTGTTGTCTCCAGCCGTGTACGTCGGCCAGAACGCGTCGCCATAGAGCAGCAGGGTCACCGTCGCGCCGAAGACGGGGCTCTGTCCCGGACGCGTCCGACCGTCGCGATTCAGCCGATAGACGATGACGTCGCCCTTGCCGTAGTAGTGCCGCTTCACGCCGCTGGCGAATTGGTGCACGAGGGCCTCGGTTCGAAATGAAGTCTCACGACTCGACGCTGTGATCCAGCCTGAATCTCGCAATCCGCGCGACCTGCAGCAGCGCCCATGCCCATTCGTCCTCGGGCGTGGAGTGCACGCGGCTCGCCAGCGTGTCGAGGACGTGTTGCGCGGTCGCACCCTGGACGGCGAGCAGGAACGGAAATCCGAACTTCTCGCGGTAGGCCGCGTTCAGCCGGCGCAGCCGATCGAGGTCTGGTGGTGCGAGCCGGTCGAAACCCGCGCCCGCCTGTTCACCGGTGGAGGCGTCGCTCATCGCGAGGCGGCTGCCCAGATCCGGATGGGCCCGCAGCAGCGCCAACTGCTCATCGCGCGTCGCCGCCGTCATCGCAGCCACCATGGCGGCGTGCAGATCGCTGACCGTGCGGAAGGGGCGTCGGGTCCATGCCCGTTCGGCCACCCACGGCGAGTGCTCGAACACCCATCCCACGGCTGCGACGAAGCCCGGCTGGTCGAGGCGGTTGAGTTCGACCAACGTCATGCCGCACCCGGCTGTTGATAGACGATCGAATCGTCCACGCGCACTTCCCGAACCGACTCCTGACCGGCGAGGGTGAACAGGGCGCTCAGCTTCCGGGTCATGTCGTCCGATCGATCGAGGACCTGGGCCAGCACGCTGCCGGACGGCGGCACGAGACACACGAGGTCAGCGGCCTTCCCGACGTCGAAGTTGCCGATGACGTCCGACAGTCCCATTGCCTCGGCCCCGGCAAGGGTCGACAGGTACAACAGGTCGGCCGGCGTCAGCACCACGGGATCGTCCGCGACGCGCTGCATCAGATACGCCTGCAGCGCCTCTTTCATCATGCCAAAGCCCGTTCCGCCGCCGACATCCGTTCCGAGGGCGACGCGGACGCCCGCATCTCGATGCCGCCGGTATGGAAAGATGCCGCTGCCGAGCGCGGCGTTACTGGCCGGGCAGTGCGAGATGGACGTGTCACTGTCCGCGAGCCGTTCGAGCTGCGATGCGTCGACGTGCACGTCATGAGCCATGATCGACCGCGGGCCCGTCAGCCCATAGCGTTCGTAGACGTGGAGGTAGTCCCTGGACCACGGGAACAGGCGGGCTACTTCGTCGATCTCGGCTTGCTGCTCGTTGACGTGCGTCTGCACGCGGACCGTTGGGTGGTCGGCCAGCAGTGTCTGGCAGACTTCGAGCATGGCATCGCTCGTCGACAGCGCAAAGCGTGGCGTGACCGCATACAGCAGACGCCCTCGTCCGTGAAACCGGCGGATGAGGTCCGCGCTGTCGCGATGGGCGTCATCGGGCGTCGCGTGCAGGTCGGCGCGGAGCCCGCGATCCGACACCACGAGCCCGGTGGCCACGCGGAGGCCGACACGATCAGCCTCTTCGAACAGCGACGCGACCGCGGGCGCGAAGTGCGCGCCGAAGACTGACGCGGTGGTCGTGCCGTGCGAGGCGAGCGCGCGAACGAACCGCGCGGCCTCGGCCGATGCATACGCGACGTCGGCCATGCGCGCCTCGGCCGGGAGCGCGGCCTGTTCGAGCCAGTCGAGCAGTGACCACCCGAGGCGCCCGAGCACGGCCATCTGCGGCAGGTGTACGTGCGTGTCGACGAACCCCGGCAGCACCCAGCCCCCGCGCCAGTCGGTGACGGGCACGTCCGGCGCCAAGACACGAACGCGCTCGAACGTGTCGCGCGCCGCGATGCGGCCATCCTCAATCAGCAATGCGCCGTCTTCCACAATCGAGAGCGCCGGTGACGAGGCCCCGCGACCACTCGTATCGGCAACCGTCGCGCGGATCAGCGTCCGCCTCATGCGCGGACCGCCCTCGAGCCTTGTGCCTGCCGCACCGCGAAGAACACGCGCTCGGGGGTGGCGGGGCTCGCGAGCACGGGTTCGGCACCGGCCCCGCACGCGGCAATCGCATCGCGCAGCGCCTCCCGCACCGAGATCGCCAGCATCAGCGGCGGCTCCCCAACCGCTTTGCTGCCGCCGACGACGCGCGCCTGTGCGGCGCGGGCGAGAAACGCCACGTGAAACTCGTCCGGCACCTCTGACCAGGATGGGAGCTTGTACGTCGACGCCCCAGCCGTCGCCAGGCGGCCCTTCGCGTCCCAGACGAGTTCCTCGATCGTGAGCCACCCCACGCCCTGCATGAAACCGCCTTCCACCTGTCCGCGATCCACGATCGGCGACACCGAGTCGCCCACATCCTGGAGGATGTCCGTGCGCAGCAGGCGATAGGCCCCGGTGAAGGTATCGATCTCCACTTCCGAAACCGCGGCGCCATACGCGAAGTAGTGGAACGGGCGGCCCTGCCCCGTAGCACGATCGAAGTGGATGTCCGGCGTGCGGTAGTAACCCTGCGCGAAGAGCGGGATCCGCCGCAGGTAGGCGGCCTCGCAGACGGCCGCGAACGGCACCGAGCGGCTGTCGCCGCGCACCGCGCCGTTCGCCCAGATCACGGCCGAGGCCTCGCACTGGAGCAGGTCGGCGGCCACCGCGACGAGGCGCTCACGAATCTGCGCGCACGCATCGGCGACCGCAGCCCCGTTGAGATCGGTGCCGGCGGAAGCGGCCGTGGCGGAGGTGTTGGGCACCTTGTCGGTCCGCGTGGGCATCATGCGCACGCTCTCGACGTCGACGCCCAGCGCATCAGCCGCGATCTGTTGCAGCTTCGTCGCCAGCCCCTGCCCCATCTCCGTGCCGCCGTGATTCACCTGCACGCTGCCGTCGCGGTAGACGAGCACGAGGGCGCCGGCCTGGTTGTAGAAGGTGGCGGTGAACGAGATGCCGAATTTCACCGGGGTGATGGCGAGGCCGCGTTTCCGGTGCCGCTCGGCCTCGTTGAACTGCCTGACGGCCGCCCGGCGACGCTCGAACTCGCTCGTCGTCTTCAACTCCGTCCAGATCCGCCCAAGGCGTTCCGCGCCCTCGACCACTTGTCCGTAGTGAGTGCGATCACCGTCGCGATAGAAGTTCCGTTCGCGAATGACGTCTGCGTCGATGCCCAGACGCGCGGCGGCGCGCGAGAGGATTTCCTCGATGACGAGCATCCCTTGTGGGCCACCAAACCCGCGGAAGGCCGTTTGCGATGTCTTGTGCGTCCGGCACACCCGCCCGGTGACCTCGAGATGCGGCACGCGATAGGCGTTGTCGCAGTGAAACATCGAACGCCAGAGCACGGGCTCCGACAGGTCGAGACTCCACCCGCCGTCGGAGAACAGGCGAAGCTGCAGGCCGTCAATACGTCCGTCGAGGCTGAATCCAGCGACGTAGCGGGCCAGATAGGGATGCCGCTTGCCGGTGAGCGCCATGTCGAGCGCGCGGGTCAGCCGCACGCTGACCGGACGCCGCGTCTTCCACGCGGCAAGCGCCGCGATGGCGGCGTAGGGATTCGCCTGGACTTCCTTGCCGCCGAACGCGCCGCCCATGCGCAGGCACTCAACCGTCACCTGGTGGCGTCGCAACCCGAGCACACGGGCAACGACTTCCTGAGTCTCGGCGGGATGCTGCGTCGACGACGCCACGTATACGCCACCGGTGTCGTCGATCCGTGCAATGGCGGTTTGCGTCTCGAGGTAGAAATGCTCCTGACCCCCGATCTCGAGTTCGCCGTCGATTCGCAGCGCGCTCGCGGCAATGGCCTCGGCCGGCACGCCGACGGACAGACGCCCCTCGTCCGTCAGGAAACTCTCGTGCTCGATCGCGGCCTGGATCGTCAGAATGGCCGGCAGCGGATCGTACGACACGCGCACGCGCTCGGCGCCGCGGCGCGCCTGGTCGACGCTCTCGGCAATCACCCACGCGACCGGCTGGCTGTGAAACAGGACTTCCGTGGGGAACACGGGCTCGTCGTGGCGCGACGCGCCTGTATCGGCGTCACCAGGGACGTCCGTCTGGGTCAGCACGGCGACCACGCCCGGCTCGGTCGCCACAGCGCTCGCATCGAACGCGGTGACGCGCGCATGCGCGTGAGGAGCGCACACCGGCCACGCGTGGAGCAGACTCGGGTACCGGTTGTTGAGATCGTCGGTATATAGCGCGGCGCCCGTGACGTGGCCGCGCGCCGACTCGTGGGTTACCGGCCGGCCGACGTGGCTCATGCGCGATGCTCCCACCAGAACTTCTCGACGAGCGATGCCGACACGGCGGCGCGGTAGTCCTTGGACCCACGATGGTCACCGATCGGCGCCAACGTGCTCTTGAAGACGTCCTGCACGCGAGCGACAGCCTCCTCGTTCCACAGCCTGCCGGCAATGGCCTCGGAAGCGCCGGCCACGAGGACGGGTGTCGCCGCCACGCCGCCAAGCGCAAACCGCGAGCGCGACACGCGACCATCGGCTGACACGTCGACGGCGATCGCGGCCGCGACGGTGCTGATGTCATCGACGCGTCGCTTGGCGATTTTGTAAAACGCCAGCCGCAGCGGATACGGCCGGGGAATGCGAACCGAGACGATGATCTCATCGGACCGCCGCGCCGTCTCGCGATACCCGAGAAAGAACGCGCTGAGCGGCACGACCCGACGGCCGCGCGGTCCCGCCAACTCGACCGAGGCACCGAGTGCCAGCAGGAGCGGCGGCGAATCGCCAACCGGTGAGGCCGTGCCGAGGTTGCCTCCGAGGGTCGCGCGGTTACGGATGAGTGGGGACGCGAACAGCATCAGCCACTCGGCCATGACGGCCGGCGCGCTGGACCATCGGGCGCCCAGCTCAGCGAGCGGCACGGCGGCGCCGATGCGGACCTCGTCCGGCGTCTCCTCCGAGTCATGGAGTTCCTCCACCGCATCGAGGTCGACGAGGTGCGGCCAGCGGCGGCGCCGCAGGTTCCACTCGACGCCCACATCCGTCGCGCCGGCCACGACCGCGCTGCCGGGGTGCGTCCCGAGCGCATCGAGCACGCCCTGGACCGACATCGGCCGTGAGAACCCGTCGGTCACCAGCGCCGTCAACGGCGCCGCGGGGCGCGCGAGCCGGTCGAGCAGCGGTCCTGCGGGCGCAGGACCGAGCGATCGCGCCGCGTCGCGGATGGGCCGATAGCCGGTGCACCGGCACAGGTTGCCGGCGAGGGCGTGCGGATCGCAGGGCGCCGTGCGGTCGCGGCGGTGCTGCTCCGCGAACAGGCTCACCACGAAACCCGGCGTGCAGTAGCCGCACTGCGACCCTCCAGCCGCGGCCATCGCCTGTTGCGCATCCTGCAGCGCGCCGCCCGTCTCGAGCCCCTCGACCGTCACGATCTCGCGGTCCGCGGCCATCGGCAACAACATCAGGCAACTGTTGACGACGCGATAGGCCGAGCGACTGCCATCGCGTGCAACCATGGCGACGGCGCACGCGCCGCACTCACCCTCCGCGCAGCCTTCCTTCGACCCCGTCAACCCGCGCGCCCGCAGGAACTCCAGCAGCGTGGCCTGGGGGTTCCAGTCTGCGACCGTGATCGCTTCGCCGTTCACGCGCAGGGTGAACACGCGACGATTGTACCGCGGCGAAATGGCGCCGGGTGCAGCCTCCGTCAGCGACACACGTGTCGCCTCCGACTCATCGTTTTCGTCGCCTTGCCGATTGTGAAGGAACCGGGACTCTGGCTGTTCGGGGTCCAGCTCTTCGAGCCACGACGCCGATGCCAACGTCCCCCAGCCTGCTCACCCCCGGTCCCGGCCTGTTCGCCGCGCGACAACCCATTCTCGACACCGCACGCCGCGTCCGTGGCTACGAGGTGCTGTATCGCCAGACGGCGCGCGCCACCTCCGCGGCCGGTGCGTCACCGGATGTCGCAACCGCCAGCGTCATCGATGCGTTGTTCGGCATCGGCTTCGACACGTTGACGAGCGGCAACCGCGCCTTTCTGAACATCAGCCGACCGCTGCTGCTGGATGGCATTCCGTCCGTGCTGCCGCCGGATCGCGTGGTCCTCGAACTGGGCGCCGACATCGAAGCCGACGCCGATGTGCTGCACGCGTGCCGCGAGTTGCGTCACGCGGGCTACACCCTGGCCCTCGACGACTTCACGCCCGGTGACCGCCACGCCGAGCTGGTGCCGCTCGCGGCCTACGTGAAGGTCGATTTCCAACAGGCGCTCGAATTGGCCGTGGGACGTCCGGCGGATCTACCGGCTGGCACATCGGTCATCGCGAAGCACGTCGAGACGGCCGGCGCGTTTCAAGGCGCGGTCGATGGGGGCTACGATCTCTTCCAGGGATTCTTCCTTGGCAAACCCCTGCTGAAAGCCGGGCGGGCTGTCTGCCAGCAGCACGTGGCGGGTCTCACCCTCCTCCAGGCCCTGCACGATCCGGATCTGACCATCGCGCAGCTCGACAACCTCGTCAAGCGTGACGCCGCGCTCTGCTTCCTGATCCTGCGCACCGTCAACTCGGCGGCTTACGCGCTGCGGACGACGGTGCAGACGATTCGCGAAGCCCTCGTGCTCCTCGGACGCGACACTGTCCGGCGCTGGGCGGCGCTCTGGGCGCTGGCCGGCCTCGGACGGCAGACGCACTCGGAACTGCTGACGATGGCCACCGTGCGCGCCCGCTGCTGCGAGCTGCTGGCCGCGAGCGCGAACGAGGATCACGATCCCGCGGAAGGTTTCATGGTCGGCCTCTGTTCCATGCTCGACGCGATCTTCGAGCAGCCGATGCCGGTGCTGCTCGAGTCGACGCCGATCGCCGGCAACGTCCGCGCCGCCCTGCTCGGCACGGACAACATCGCCCGCCGCACGCTCGATTGTGTGGTCGCGTACGAACAGGGTGAGTGGGACACGTGCGTGACGCTGGCTGCCGCGGCGAACCTCAATCCCGCGGTCCTGCCCAAGGCGTACACCGAAGCGCTGCGCTGGTCGGGGGAACTGAAGCAGGGCGCGTCCCGCTGACGCACGGCGGTGCCTAGCGCACCACGCGAAACGCCACCAGCTGCGTATCCGACTCGGGGCCGGCGCCCGCAGTGGCCTCGATCACGTAGTCTCCTTCGGCCATCACCGCCAGATTGACCTCCGCGGTGAGTCTCGTCGCATCCGCGCTGACGCCCTCGCTGAATGCGGCGCCGAGCGCCAACGGCTGGCCGCGCCGATCGAGGACACGCACGCGGTGCCGATCGAGGGTCCGCGTGGCGCGCCACTCGATGCGCGCCCGCTCCCCGCGCTGGAACAGCCCGGCGGCCGCGCGCTGCATCGGCGCACGAGGGGCCGGCCCGCCGCGAAAATAGCGCGCGCGTCCGAGCAGTGTCGGCGACGGCAGATCGATCTGCGTGCGCTCGCCCAGATTCCGCGAGGCGTCCGATCCGTCCACAAACACCTGCCACGGGCCACGCGACGACGCCTCGCGCGGCAGCGACAGCACCAGGCTCCTCGCGCCGGCCGGCAGTTGCGCCTCCGTGCGGACCTTGACACCGGCGGTGTCGACGACGTCGACGCGGAGCCCGATGTCGCCGTGGGACCTGGCGAGTTCGCGAGGCGAGAGTTCGGCGACGATCTCGAGTGTCGTCGCGCTGGCTTCGCCGGCGACGGCCAGCGGCGCGTCCTGGTCCAGGCGCACAAGCCGTCCAACAGCCTCGGCAATGGGTGCCGCGACCGGTGCCGGCGGCAGGACCGCATGCGGATCGCGGCGCATCGCCACGTCATCAGCCGTGGCGGCGATGTATCCCCGACGCGCGGTCACGTCGACGCCTGGCTGACGGAGGCGAACGGTGATTCGGCGGTAATGCCCGTCATGCTTCGCGTTCGTCGAGGCGTATCCAATCAGGTAGTACCCGGAGAGGCTCTGCGTCACGCGCTGGAACGCCCGGCCGAGGTCGTTGGTGTTGATCGCAGCGAAGCCGTCCGTGTTCTCGGCCAGTTCCTGCAGCGTGCCGGCATGGCCGGCCGCGGACGCCGAGTTACCGGCGGCATCGGGCGCGTACGTCCGCAAGCCGCCCACGTCGATCGTGTAGAACGTCACGTTGCCGGCGTTCGCGCGCCGCAGCAGGTCCTTGAACCGCTGCTGGTAGTCGACGTTGTACAACTCGAGGCGGATCAGATCGCACGACGATCGGGCGACGGGCCGTGCGTCGGGCACGGGCTCGCGGCCAAGCGGCCCGAACTGACGGTCTTCGCGGCCGCCGCGGCCGCCGGCCCCCACGGAGCCGAGCGGAATGCCGCCCGAAGAGTTCGTCCAGCCCTCGGACAAAAAGAGCACGCTGATGCGTTCGTCGCGCATGGCGCTCAGCCGCGTGATGAGCGACTCGAGGCTGGTGAACAAGGCCAGCTGTCGATGCCGGCGCAGGATCCCATCCACGCCCGTCTGGACGTCACCGCATGCGGCAATCTCTTCCTCAGCCGGCGTACGCGGCGACGCCAGGCCTTCGAGCAGTCCCCACGCCCAGTACCGCTCGAGCTCGGCCGACAGCGTATTCAACGTGCGCGCGAACTTGATATCGCTGACGGGCGTCTCCGGCGTCATCAGCGCCACGACGTCCGTGGGGCCGATCGTCTGCGCCAGGAAATCCATCATCGGACCGCGCAACTGATTCGCCGCCGATCGGCTGATGTGGTACAGGTCCACATAGACGATGAAGACACGATTCTTCGGATCGCCAACCCAGCGTTCGGCCTCGGAATCGCTGCGAGGATCTGCCCGAACGGCGGCGCCGCCCGTCGGGGTGCTTACGAACTCGAAGCTCTGGATGGTCTGCGGCCGGCCGTCCTCGAAGACCTCGAAGTCCTTCGCCTGCAGGCCTTCGACGAGCTGGCCGGCGCGCCGGGGATACGCATCGACGTAGACGAAGTCGACGCCGCCGCGGAAGACCTGTGTCGCGGCCTCCGGCGTGGTCTCGGGCCGCTGCTCCGGTACGCGCATCGAGCCAACCGTCGCGGACGCGCAGACGATCCCCGCCACCGCCAGCACACGACACCGAGATCCGGACGCCATGGCCATGCCCGAGCCGCTAGGGCCGCGATCCTTTGCGAGGGCCGGCCGCCTCGCGGACCTTCGTGTCGTGACGCGCGTGCGCTTCCTCGATCGAATGCGACTGCGTCAACTTCACGTCCTTCCGGGACATGGACACGAGCTTCGTGTAGAACGCATGCAGCGCGCGGAGTTCGTCTTCGTTGAGGTCTTCGACGTCGATGAGCCGGTTGCTCGCGCCTTCCATCGCCGCGATCAACTCGTTCAACTTCAACTGGACGGCGAGCGATTCCTTGTTCTGTGATCGTTGGATCAGGAAGACCATCAGAAACGTGACAACGGTCGTGCCGGTGTTGATCACCAGTTGCCACGTGTCCGAGTAGTGAAACAGCGGTCCGGTCAGGATCCACACGAGGATCACCCCGACGGCCACCGCAAACGCGGAGCTGCTGCCCGCCCAGCGCGTGACGATCGACGAGAACCGTTCCAGTGCGTGGCCGACGGGTCCACGCCGCTTCCTGACCATGGCCTGCTCCTCCCGATGCGCGGTCTACGTCATTGTGCGCCCGCTGCGCTCCACGTCGAGCGTCAAGCGCTGCAGCCGCGGAATGCACAGGCAGATGACGGCAAACGCCAGCACATGCAGCGATCCGGCGGTCATGAGCACGGGTGTGTAGCTGAAGCCGTGATCGAGCAGCCAGCCGGCGAGTTGCCCCAGGACGACGCCGCCCATCGCACCGCCGAGGCCGACCAACCCGGCGACGGTCCCCACGACGGGTCGTGGCACCAGATCGGTCGGCAGGATCATGACGAGCGTCCTTTCCAGCACATTGGGATCCTAAGCTTAGAATTCCACGTGGACAAGTTGTCG